>Ga0078894_10000918_pt1 | contig 21177 bp, 16 predicted proteins | sample LauGreSu1BDMLBSD_2_FD_67506 | JGI IMG/M metagenome (GOLD analysis project Ga0078894, IMG submission 67506) | Freshwater lake microbial communities from Lake Michigan, USA - Su13.BD.MLB.SD (version 4) (version 4) | ecosystem: Environmental > Aquatic > Freshwater > Lake | place: Lake Michigan... | reverse complement strand
GAACATGTAAGATCTTATTTATTACCGTTTTGTGGAAATATAAATTTTTGGAAACAAATTTTGAAGCAAGAAGAAGTGGTTTTTTCTTTTTCTCGAAAATTAGATAAAAAATCTTATACCAATCGAACACTTATAGCTACCGCCAATGGTATTCAAATCCTGAGTATACCGCTTGAAGGAGGAAGAGGAAGTCGAATCCCTTATTGTGATGTTTTAATGTCAAATCAAGAAAATTGGCGGGCAAAGCATCTCATGGCACTTCAAAGTGCATATTCAAAGAGCCCTTTTTATGAGTTTTATATCGATAAAATCACTAAAGTATATATTTCCAATAATCGTTCCCTTCAAGAATTCAATCTTGAACTTTTCAATACAATCTTAAAAATCTTGAAAGTGGAAATCAAAATGAAACTAGATGAAAGTGCGTCTATTCCCATTTCATTTGAACCCAATATCTATGAATCCCTTCCGAGCTATCCTCAGGTTTTTAGAAATAAATACGAATTTCAATCCGATTTGTCTATTTTGGATTTGGTATTTAATATGGGAAATAAGAGTTTAAGATATCTGCAAGAAGCTTAATGTTTGAGATTGTTTTCATACATTGAAATCCAATCTTGAACCGAGACTTTTCGAATCAATTCACCAATCAAATCAAAGGGAATATCATCCATTTTTTTGAATCGAATGCAAGATTTTCCCATGTCCAATTTATATTTACAAGCTTTTACAAATTCATCTTGAAACCAATTTAAAAGCGTATCATCGGTATAAATGCCCATGTGATAAAAGCCAATATGACTTTTTTGTGATGCGAGGCCCATAAAAGGCAATGGCAATTTTGGGTCGCAATGATAGCCCGCTGGATAGATAGAATGAGGAATAACGTAGCCTAGCATGCCATAATTGATACATTCTTCAAACCCTTTGGGAAGATTGTCCAAAATGCTTTGTCTAATCTTAAGCATAGGTTCTATGCGCTCTTTAGCTAATTGATTTAGATACGCTTCTACTGTCATTATTGTTATTTTTTCATACCTTCCAAGCCACAATTCAAAAACTCTAAATACGTTTTTTTATCCATAAATCCACCTATTGGCTTATTGATAATTTGTTTTTTATGTGGATGAATAATTACATAAAGCGGCTGAGTTACTTGTTTAAAGTTGGTCAATTCAAAATCAGTCCATTTATTTCCCACGGTTACTACTTGCTTATTCAATGATTTAGAGAAATATTGTTCTTCTTTTGGTAATTCTCTTTTCTCATCTACATACAACGATACAATTACATATTTTTTACTCAAAATATCATATACTTCCGGTGCTATCCATACTTGTTCTTCCATTTTTCTACAATTGACACATGCCCAGCCTGTAAAGTCAATCATCAAAGGTTTATTTTCTTTTTGTGCCAATGCCAATGCACCTTCGTAATCATTGATATGCGTGTTGAATTTTTCGGGTTGTTTTGCAAAACTGTAGGATTTTGGTGGTGGAAATCCACTGATAAGTTGCAATTCGCCTCCAAAGAAATCTGTAACCAAATACGCTGAAAAGATGAAAAATACTACTGATAAAATATAAGTAGCAACGGTCTTCTTGATAGTAGTCCCTTTTTTAAAGCTAAGCCAACCCATCAAATACATGCCACACAATAGGCTAATTACAATCCAAATAGATACAAATAATTCTCTTTTCAAAAAGCCCCATTGTTTTACAAGGTCGGCATTAGATAAGAATTTGAATGCAAATGCTAATTCGATAAATCCAAAAACCACTTTTACAACATCTAACCAGCTACCTGATTTTGGCAATGATTTTAATAAATTTGGGAATAATGCAAAAAGTGCAAACGGAATACCAAGCCCTAATCCAAACCCAGAAAATGCAGGCATAATTAAGTTTACATTTTGAAGATTTCCCAATACTAACCCTAGAATTGGCCCCGTACAAGAGAAAGATACAATCGCTAATGTTAATGCCATAAAGAAAATCCCTATAAAACTACCAGCATCGCTTTTGCTATCCATTTTGGTAGCAATGCTGGAAGGCATAGAAATATCATAATATCCAAATAGTGAAAATGCAAAGAATATGAAAATCACAAAAAAGGCAAGATTTACCCAAATATTGGTAGAGAAATCATTGAGAAAATCACTACTCAATCCTAAAAAAGTAAATGGCAAGCTAAACAAGAAATATACTAAAAATATAGCAAATCCATACAATATGGCATTTCGAGGGCCTTTTTTCTTGTTTTCGGCACTTCCTTTTAGGAAAAAACTCATAGTCATAGGAATCATTGGAAAGGTACAAGGGAAGAATAATGCTAAAAATCCACCCGCTATTCCAGCCAAAAATGCAGTCCATACGTTTAATACATCTTCTTTTTTGCTACAATCAGCCAATGTTTTTCCAAAAATGCCATATTCGCTAATTTCTTCTGCGGGTGTTTCCGTTGTAGTTTCAAAGGTTTTTTGAGCTAATGTATCTGTATTTGCAGCTACTTGAGCTGAAGTATCTTCTTTTACGATTTCACCAAAAACAGCTATTTTACTTGAAAATTCTTCGGAATTGGGTGGAAGACAGCTGTGCTCATCACAGATTTGATATTCTACACTTGCCCTGATATCAATTGGTATAGTATAACTTATTTTTTGAACAAAGTTAACCGTTCCTTCAAAAAAATGTAAATCGCCATCGTAGCCTTCTTCTTTTTTTGTAATTTTTTTACCAATTTCCTTAGGGGTACCTATTACTTTTACGCCATTTCCCTGTATTGTAAAAGTAGGTGGAATCAGCATCTCATCCCCAGGATTTACGCTCCATATATGCCAGTGTGGGTCTAAAACGGCTTTGAAAGTAACCACCGCTTCTTTTTCAGAAACGGTTTTTGTAGATATTTGCCATTTTATATGTTTTGGAATTTGAGCGTTTACAACTATAGTGAATAATGTAAGGAGAATCAATAACGATTTTTTCATGCGAATCATGTTTAAATTTTTCTGTTTAACTTACAATTTTACAAAATATTTGACAAAAAGATGCTTTTTTATATTTATTAACTAAAGCTAGTTCCGCATCCGCAAGTTGTTTTAGCATTGGGATTAGTATAGATAAATCCTCTATTGTTGAGACCATTTTCATAGTCTATCTTGAGATCATTGATAAGGGCTGCTTGTGTTTTGTCTATCAAAATTTGAAATCCATCAATAGGAGACTCGATATCATTATCTGTTTTTATATCAAATTCAAATATATATTGAAACCCTGAACAACCTCCATTTTTCACCCCAATTCGCAATAGTTTTTCATTAGATTCATTTGCTATTAACTTATGAATTTGCTTAATAGCGGAAGGTGAAAATTTTACGATATTACCTTTATATTCCATATGGATAACTCTGTTTTTAAAAAAATGATCAAACTATAAACGAAATTATGTTATTTTGCGTTCCAAAATTATATATTTTAATATGAGTAATGATAGTTTTTTAGATCTGGTTAAATATTTTATTCCATTAATAGCTTTTTTAGCCCTGACTTATTTATTTCTTGAGCATTGGAAAAAACAAGAAATGGCTCGTTTTAAAATGCAAATGAATCGAGAATACAAATCCCTAATTTTACCTACACGAGTTCAAGCTTATGAGCGTATGGTGCTTTTTTTGGAACGGATATCGCCCAATAATTTAGTAACTAGGCTCAATGATAGTTCTTTTACCGCCAATGAGTTTAAGTATCTTCTAACCAAAGAAATTTCCGACGAATTTGAGCATAATCTTTCCCAACAATTATATATTCCCTCCAAAACATGGCGAATGATTACATTGGCAAAAGACCAAACTATTCAACTTATTTTACAGACATCTACTTCGTTGCCAGTTGATGCTAAGTCAAAAGATTTGGCTATAGCCATTCTAAATCAAACTATTACCGATAAAGGAAATTTACCTACTAGCGAGGCAATTGAGCTATTAAAAACCGATTTTTTTGACTTAATGGCAGGTCGATAGTTTTTTAAATAAAAAAAGAATAATGAAATATATCATTGGAGTTTTAATTCTGTTCTTAACGTCTTGTGGGACAAAAAATTATTATACAAAACAAGTTGATTGTAAAACCAGTAAAGTAGATAATACAAAATATGCTGCAGATTCGCAAGTATCTATATATTTAGAGCCCTATAAAAAACAACTGGATGCTGAAATGAATATAAAAATAGCAGAAGTGAAAGAGGATTTTACTAAAAAACAACCGGAATCTTTACTAGGAAATTGGATGGCAGACGCTATAAAATGGCATTTGGATAGCATAGAACATATACAAGTAGATTTTGCATGCCTGAATTTTGGAGGTATCAGAATCCCAAAATTGCCAAAAGGCGATGTATCGCTTCGTATGATGTATGAGTTAATGCCTTTTGACAATACAATTGCTATAATATCATTGGATAGTGCAGGTATGCAGACAACTTTTGAAAAATTATTAGGGCATAGAGGATGGCCTATATCTCGTGGCGCTAAGGTATCATTTATCAAATCTAAAAACAACTTGGAATGGAATGTTCAAAAAACCCATAAAGACAGTTTTTATATAGCAGTATCGGACTATGTAGCTACTGGAGGCGATAAAATGGATTTCTTCATCAAATATCCCAAGAAACTATTGATTATTAGGATTCGAGATATTTTGATAGCTTTTGCAAAACACCAAAAAATATTGTTTTCACAAATTGAGGGGCGTGTGGTGTTAGAAAAGGATGAAGAGAAATAAAAAATTCATTCGCATTTTTTCTCATCGCAATGCAATGGAACAATGTTCCGTCTAAATGACAATTCATTATACAAAAACGAACCTAATCGACTTATTTTTAAGATATAAGAAATTGGTGTAAATACAAAGAGGATTGGCAGGATGAGACATATTTTATGTATGGTGTCAAATCCATAGTATACATTTCCATTTCTATCAATACTTGCCAAAGCCTTCATTGCTTTTTCAGTATCAATGAGTGGATGGGAAGAAGTTCTAATATCTTTAATAACGATATAATTATGCTTGTCATTGTTGGTTAGCTTTTTTGCAAATGCTTTGCAGAAGGCGCACCAGCCATCAATATATAAAGTTAGTTTAATAGAATTATGCATAAAAAGTCTCAAAAGATTTTAGCTATTGAGGGTCAAAATTAATTCATTTTTTATGCTTTATGCTCTTTTTATTTAGAGGGAGTTTCTTCACTTTTTTCTTTAGCCGAAATCGTATTTTTGCAGCAATTCATTAACTTCTTCTTGAATTTCACCGCTTACTTCCGATACCTTATTTTTGATGTCTTCTAATTTATCCCTAGTGTTTTCTAATACATTTTTTGCAGTATCAACCGTATCCTCAATTGTTCCCTTTTGAAAACAATTTTTTTAATATGCTTAAAAATCCTATGCTTTCTGTTTTTAATTTATTTGAATAATAAAAATGTAATAATTTTTAGCATCAAAGCATTAAAAAAGCTTAAATAAAATGCAAAGACGCTATTTAATAGGATTTATTTATAATTTTCTAATTAATTTTGGCTCCTTTTTTATATTCAAATTATCCGTAATGAAACAATTTTTTACATTATTACTTTCTCTTATTATTATCAACACTTCCATTGCACTTCACAATGATCATACTTGTATGAGGCATAAGAAAAAAGTATATCAGAAGAATAGTGGAAAATCCAATGGAATATCTACTACTAAGTATATACCAACTCATGATTTTGATTTATTGCACACGGATTTGAATTTAGTGCCTTTATGGAATGAAAAGCAAATGAAAGGGGAAGCTATTCTTACTATGGTGCCTTATTTCTATCCAAAAAGCGAAGTGACGTTGGATGCCAAATTTTTTGATATACATGAGGTGAAATGGATTCAGAAAAAAGGAAATGTTTCGTTGAATTTTACCTATACCGATAGTTTGAAATTAAAAATAAATTTACCAAAAGAGTTCTCTAAAAAAGATACTTTGAAATTGGCTATTAAATATACAGCCAACCCTGAACGAATCAAAAGTTTAGGTGGGAAAGCGATATCTGCGGATAAAGGATTGTATTTCATCAATGTAGATGGCAGCAGAAAAAATGTTCCCACTCAATTGTGGACACAAGGTGAACCTGAAGCGAATTCAGGATGGTTTCCTACTTTTGATTATCCATCCGAAAAACATAGCCAAACGTTGAAAGTTACCTATGACAAAAAATATGTTTCGCTTTCTAATGGTGCTTTGGTAAGTTCAAAATTAAATGCAAACGGAACCAAAACCGACGTTTGGAATCAGAAAAAACCACATGCGGTATATCTTACTGCGCTAATTGTGGGAGATTTTAAAATCGTGAGCGATAAGTACAAAAATATTACGGTAAATTATTTGATGGAGCCACAATATGAAGAAATGGCACGTCCAATTTTTGGTCGTACGCCAGAGATGATCGAATTTTTCTCAAAAAAATTAGACTATCCATTTGCATGGGAAAAATACAGTCAAGTAATCGTTCATGACTATGTTTCAGGGGCTATGGAAAATACATCGGCTGTTACTTTTAATACTATGTTTCAAAAAGATAGACGTGAACTAATAGATGAAAATGATGACGAAACTGTAGCTCATGAGTTATTTCATCACTGGTTTGGCGATGTAGCTACCTGTGAAAGTTGGACGCATTTGACCTTGAACGAATCATTTGCCAATTATTCTGAATACTTATGGAATGAATACAAATATGGGCTAGATGAGGCTCAGGCTCAATGGCAAAAAGATATGGCGCCCTATTATCAAATGTCAAATTCAAAGAAAGAGCCTTTGATTCGTTATGATTATGAAAAACCAGATGATATGTTTGACGTAATTACATACAACAAAGGAGGAAAAATCCTTCACATGTTAAGAACACACATTGGCGATGAGGCGTTTTTCAAAACCATTTCGTTGTATTTGAAACGATTTGAATTTAAAACGGCTGAATATTCAAATTTGAGAATGATAGCCGAAGAGGTTACAGGGATTGATTTGACTTGGTTTTTCAATCAATGGTATCTAAAAGGAGGACATCCGGTAATTACAACAAGTTATAAAAAATCGGATAGCGGAATCTATTTGTTTGTAGGACAAAAACACAGTTTTGATTCAACATTTTTGTATAAACTTCCAATGAAGGTAGATATCTACACCGAGGGTGGAAAAATAACAAAAGATATTGAAGTAAATAAAAAACTGGATTCTTTTTTTGTAGCTACAAAATCAGCTATTTTAGCCGTAAATTTTGATGCAACAAAGACTTTAATTGCAAATAAAAACGAATCAAAAAAGACTACCGAATGGGTTTATTTATTGAAAAATGCACCTAATTATCTAGACCAAAGAGATGCCTTGGTAAAGATCAAAAGCCAAATGCATAAATCTGAAGTCTATGAAGCGGTGCTTCAATCATTGCGTTCGCCAAAACATAGAATTGTAGAACGCGCTATTTCATATTTTGACAAAGATCATTTAGATACCAGTGCTAGACTTGAAAATCAATTAGTGGAATTGACAAAAAATGGGGAAACAGGATCTGTAAGATCTGCTGCTTTAGGAGCTCTTGGCAATGCTAAATTAGCTAAAAAATATACCGATTTAGTTAAAAACTCATTGAATGACTCTTCGTATAAAGTAGAGTCGAAAGCGCTAAAATTATTGATGGATATTGATTCAAACGCAGCTATAGAACGTGCCCAAAAATCGGCACTATCAAAAAGCTCAGAATTACAGAATATTGCATTAGAAATGCTAGCAAACAAATCAGATTCATCTAGTTTTGATTTATTCAGAGAGGCTTCGGAAAATGCTACGGGGTATGCAAAGATTTCGGTTTATCCTAATTTTGGAAAATATGCGGCTTCGTTAAACGAATCTAGTTTTAACAAGGCGGTAGCTATTTTCAAAAAACTTAATGATAGCGAAGATGATTTTGATAAATTTTGTTTAAATGCCTCTTTCAATGCATTATTATCGGCTTTATCTAAGAAAGAAGATGCGATAAGTAAGAAAAGACATGCGGATATTACAGCATTGTATAAGTCCTTTAAAACCAATGATGACGAGGAAGAGGAAGAAAAATAATCATTGCTATACCAAAATCACTCATTACAAAATTATATTTTAGAGAAATAATATTTCTATTATTTTCGTATTTTTAATTGAAAAATATTGATTTAATGAAGAAAGACATCATTATTCCTCCTTCACTTGGTGTACATTTGGCTATAGTCAAAGGGGAAGACAATTTCTGGGATTTATACCTTTTGAATAAAAATCAAACAGCGCTTCGCAATATTATTATCAATTCAAATGCAAAGTCCGATACTAAGCAAACGGCTACATTGCGCTATTTCTTGGAAAAAATGGATGAATTTTCATATATAAAATTCGAAAGTGTCTTAGATGAGGTGGTAGAGCTGGATAACGGAATTTTGGTTACATATTTTATTGGAGCAGATATTTATGAAAAAGAATTTGGATTTACAAAAGAAATCCTTTTCGCCTTTCCGCCACAAGAGATTGATATGCTAAAGATGGTAGGGTATGAATTTTGTTAGAAATTTCAATGTATGGAATTTCATCAACTAAAAACTTTTTTAGATAAGCGATACGAAGAATACGCCAGAGAAGAGTTTATAGTCAAAGATCCTATTTCCATTCCCTATCGCTTTTCAAAAAAACAAGATATTGAAATTGCTGCATTTTTTGCCAGTATATTTGCTTGGGGACGAAGAGATATTATAATTACAAAGACAAATCAACTAATGAGTCTGATGGATGAAAGTCCGCATGATTTTATATTAAATTTTCAAGAAAACGATTTAGAAAAAATCAGCCAGTTCAAACATCGTACGTTTAATCCTACAGATTTATCTTTTTTCCTCAAAGCATTTCAGCGGCATTATAAAAAGTATGATTCTTTAGAAAATGCCTTTCTACCCGACCAAAAAAAGTTTGAGACGATAGCGCCTTGCCTCAACTTTTTCTTTGAATATATTACCGAATTAACGCCAATAGCGTCCAGGACCTTTAAGCATCTTTCTGCGCCTCAGAAAGGTTCAGCGTGCAAAAGGTTGTGTATGTTTCTTAGATGGCTCGTTCGAAAAGACTCAGTGGATTTTGGATTATGGAATACAATCAAGCCTTTACATCTCATTATACCTTTGGATGTTCACGTAATGAAAAGTGCCACGAAACTGGGGTTATTGGACGAAAACTTCAAATCAAATTGGCAGACGGCATTGAATCTTACCGAAAAACTACGAACTTTTGACGTAAATGATCCCGTAAAGTATGATTTCTCCTTATTTGGAATGGGAATCTACGAATAGCGTTTATCCTGCAATAGAAACGCCAATTAATTTCCCAATTCCAAACGTAATTCCTGCAGCTATCAATCCAAATATTACTTGTCTCAAACCTGAATACCATATACTTTTGCCAGTAAATAATGTAATTGCGGAGCCAATAAGAAAAAGTCCAATTGCACTAAATAATGCACTTAGAAGAATAGCCTTTGATCCTTCTGCAAAGAAAAATGGGATTACTGGAATTATAGCCCCAATAGCAAAAAGTAGAAAAGAAGTGATAGCAGCTTCCATTGCGGATCCTTTCAAATCATCAGGATTGATGCCCAATTCTTCTTTTATCAATATTTCATGAGCATGGTCTTTGTTTGAGATAATCTCATGAGCCATTTTCATTGCTTGCTCTTCTGGGATTCCTTTAGAAATATATATTAAGGCTAATTCCTTTTCCTCACCTTCGGGATTGGTTTCTAGTTCTTCCATCTCTAATTGCATTTGATTTTCATAAAGTTCTTGTGAGCTTTTTACTGAAATCCATTCTCCCAAAGCCATAGACAATGCACCTGCCAATAAACCAGCCAATCCTGTCAACAATACTTCTTGCTGCCCACTCACTGCTCCAGCAATACCCATTACTAAGCTAAAGTTGGATACCAATCCATCATTTCCTCCCAAAACAGCTGCCCGTAGTGCATTTCCGCCAACCGAACGATGTCTCTTTTCAAATCGTGCCAAATTAGAACCCGAGACATTTTTATTATTTTCCAATATATTTTTCAAAATAGTAACGTGCGCCGTATCGGATATTGATCTGAGGGTATTCGTTTTTTTTCGAGCATTGATTACCGAAGAGGAAATACTCTTTTCGGTATCTAATAAAACGCCTAACAAATAGTCGTAGCCAAATATACGACCAATTTGAGCTAGAATTTTTGCTCGTATCGAAGGTTTTGGAAGTAAATGGGGTGCTATATTATTTTTTTGAGAAAATGCCAATGCGTGAGAATACTCTATCTCACTCATTTGCTTAAATACATTTGCTACGTGAATATCTTCTTCATTATCAGCGAGCAATTTATATAAAAAACTTGCATCAATTTCGGTTTGAATATTTTGTAAACTATTTTTTAAAGTGGTCATACGGACTTTTTAAGATATACAAAGGTATTGTAGAATAATTACATAAGCAAATTCTTTTGAGATATGATAATTGTAATTTTTTCAATGACCAATTTAATCCTATCATTAATCATAAATTTTTTTTGTATTTGGATAAACAAATTATATTTGTCTTTCTAAACCTAAAAAAATGGCTAACCTTAAGAAAGAAATAAAACTATTTGATGCAATAATGCTTGTGGCGGGCTCTATGATAGGTTCGGGTATTTTTATTGTAAGTGCTGATGTAGCAAGACAAGTAGGTTCATCAGGCTGGCTTCTAGCCGCTTGGCTTTTGGCTGGAGTACTCACATTGATAGGTGCAGTATGTTATACAGAGCTAGCGGGGATGTTTCCCACTACAGGAGGTCAATATGTATTTCTTCAAAAAACGTATGGAAACTTGATAGGATTTTTGTACGGATGGGCATTTTTTGCTGTGATTCAAACGGGAACCATTGCTGCGGTTGCTGTAGCTTTTTCAAAATATTTTGGTGTTTTATTGCCTAATGTAATCAGTGATAATATTGTGTTTTTTAGTTTGGGAAATACATCTATTCAGCTAACTTCACAGCGATTGGTCGCTATTTTGAGTATCATTTTGCTAACATATATCAATACCAAAGGTGTGAAATTGGGCAAAATAGTTCAGAATTTTTTTAGCAGTACCAAAATTATAGCACTCATACTTATTATAATTTTTGGGTTGTGGCTTGGATTCAATCCCGATATTTTTAAAGTGAATTTTTCTAATATCTTTGAAGCAAAACAAGTAGTCAAGGGAAGTGAAAATGGATTGATGAATATTTTGACACCATTTGGGATTTTAATTGCATTGGGTGTGTGTCAAGTGGGGACATTGTTTTCGAGCGATGCTTGGAATAATATAACAATGATAGGTGGCGAGGTAAAGAATCCCGAAAAAACATTGACGAGAGGATTGATTTATGGAACACTTTTGGTCACCGTTTTATATTTGCTTATCAATATCGTTTATCTATGTATTTTGCCATTGCAAGGTATAGAAGCAGGAGCTACTATTATGGAACGAGGCATTCAATTTGCTTCTGAAGATCGTGTGGCAGCTGCAGCGGCTTCGTTGATTGGGGGCAATACCTTTACTATAATAATAGCGATATTGATTATGGTTTCAACATTTGGATGCAATAATGGGCTCATTATTATGGGCGCAAGAACTTCATATAAAATGGCGGAAGAAGGAATGTTTTTTCAAAAATTTAAAAAAATCAATAAGGCATTGGTACCATCCGTAGCCCTTTGGGGACAATGTTTTTGGGCGAGTATGCTTTGTATTTCAGGACAATATGGCAATTTGCTAGATTATATTATGGGAGTCGTAATTTTATTTTATATCCTTACCATTTTTGGAATTTTTGTATTGCGAAGAAAATTGCCCGACGCTCCTAGACCTATCAAAGTGCCTTTGTATCCATTCTTGCCTATTTTGTATATAGTTTTGGCGAGTATTATTTTGGCTATACTTATGATAGAAAAACCTCAATATACCTACCCTGGCATATTTATAGTATTATTGGGAGTCCCTTTGTTTTATTGGTTTAGTAGAAGAAAGCAATAAATTATTTCACCTTTTTCTCCAAATCCAAAATTCGTTCAAAAAGTTCGGGTAATTTTTTAATAAGTGCTTGTGCCTTCAGCATTTTGGAATAATCCCAAGCTGGAGAACCCGTTACGGCACTACCTTTTTCTTTCAGTGTTTTTGATACACCGCTTTGTGCATTAATTTTGCTGCCATCAGCTATTTCTATATGACCCACTATACCCGCTTGTCCGCCAATCATCACTTGATTTCCTATTTTGGTACTACCCGAAATTCCAGCTTGCGCTGCTACTACGGTGTTTTGTCCTATTGAAACATTATGGGCTATTTGAATTAGGTTGTCTAGTTTCGTGCCTTTTTGAATACGAGTACTTCCCATCGTAGCGCGATCAATGACAGTATTTGCACCTATTTCTACAAAATCTTCAACTACTACATTTCCAACTTGAGGAATTTTTGAAAAACTTCCTTCGAGTGTAGGTGCAAAACCAAATCCATCACTTCCTATCACTACACCTGAATGAATGATGCAGTTTTTGCCTATTTCACATTCGTGGTAGATGTTTACACCCGAATAAATAATGGTATTTTCGCCTATCTTTACATTTTTACCAATAAATACATTTGGGTAAATTTTGGCACCTTCGCCTATCTGTGCACCTTCGGAGATATAAGAAAATGCGCCTAAGTATATATTTTCGCCTAGCAGTGCTTTTTCATCTACAAAACTAGGATTTTCTATGCCTGTCTTATGAAAATTAGATTGATAAAAATGCAAGAGTTTAGCCGTGGCTTCATAGGCATTTTCTACTTTTATCAGCGTGGTGGTTTCAGGAATTTTATATGAAAAATCCTTTGATACAAGCAAGATGGATGCTTGCGTATGCTCCAAATATTTTGCATATTTTTCGTTGCTAAAAAAACATATACTATCAGCTTGTGCCTCTTCAATTTTTGAAAATCGAGAAACCATATTATCCTCATTTCCTATAATTTCACCGCCTATTAATTGGGCTATGTCTTTGGCTTTAAATTGCATTTGCCAAAGATAAAATATTTTCAAAAAATTAAAGTAAATTATTTTTTAGCTAGAAAATTAAATCTATTACTTTTGTGATAACCAAAAATTAAAATATATGTCAAAATATCAAAAAGAGATAGATGCGTTTATTGCGAGTGTCTTGAAAAGAAATCCCAATGAACCCGAATTTATTCAAGCGGTAGTAGAAGTAGCCGAAACGGTGATTCCATTTATAGAAGAAAATCCAAAATATAAAACAGCAAAGGTCTTGGAACGAATAGCAGAGCCAGAGCGTATTATTATGTTTCGTGTGCCTTGGGTAGATGACAAAGGCGAAGTACAAATAAATAGAGGATATAGAATACAAATGAATTCAGCAATAGGTCCTTATAAAGGCGGTTTACGTTTTCATCCTACGGTTAATCTCAGTATTTTGAAATTTCTTGCTTTTGAGCAAGTTTTCAAAAATTCGTTGACAACCTTGCCAATGGGAGGAGGAAAAGGAGGTTCTGATTTTGACCCAAAAGGAAAATCGGATAATGAAGTGATGCGTTTTTGTCAAAGTATGATGACCGAATTGAGCAAACATATAGGAGCCGATACCGATGTTCCCGCTGGAGATATTGGGGTTGGAGGAAGAGAAATAGGATTTATGTATGGCCAATACAAAAGACTGAGAAATGAATTTACTGGGGTCTTGACAGGAAAAGGCGCTACTTGGGGCGGAAGTCTTATAAGACCTGAAGCCACAGGATATGGTTGTGTTTATTTCACCGAAGAAATGCTCAAAACCAAAAAGGATAGTTTCAAAGGAAAAACGGTAGCCATTTCAGGTTCGGGGAACGTAGCTCAATATGCCTGTGAAAAAGCAACTCAATTAGGTGCAAAAGTCATAACATTGAGCGATAGCGAAGGTACAATCTATGATGAGAATGGTATTGATGCAGAAAAATTGGCTTGGGTTATGGAGCTCAAAAATGTAAAGAGAGGTAGAATTAAAGAATATGTAGGAAAATTTGGTGGTAAATTTATCCCAAATGCTCGTCCTTGGGAAGTGAAATGTGATATTGCATTACCTTGTGCTACACAAAATGAATTGGATTTAAATGATGCTAAAACATTGGTAAATAATAACGTAATAGCCGTAGCAGAAGGAGCTAATATGCCTTGTACACCAGAAGCATTTGCTTATTTTATTGAGAAAAAAGTATTATACGCACCAGGTAAAGCATCCAATGCAGGGGGAGTAGCAACGAGTGGATTGGAAATGAGCCAAAATTCATTGCGTTTGTCTTGGACTAGAGAAGAAGTGGATGAAAGATTGCACAATATTATGAAAAATATTCATGCTGCTTGTATCAAATATGGAAAAGAAGGCGATGAAGTTAATTATGTAAAAGGTGCAAATATTGCAGGTTTCGTAAAAGTGGCCGATGCAATGCTAGACCAAGGGGTAGTTTAAAAATACTACAATAAATCCTCAAAACGATTGACTTGAAATAGTTTTTCGTTTTTTGAAATAATGCCAATATGATAAATCCCATTGCTCGCTACAAATCTTGTGGCGAGCAATTGTGTATTATAGATAGCCAGTTGATCTAGAGCGGGCTGCACCAATTTTACATTGGGTTGTTTACATTCGATGAGTAGGTATGGTTTGGCATCTAGGTCAAAAACACATATGTCAAAACGCTTGTTTTTTGTATTGACTTTAAAAAGTTTTTCCACGGCTATACGAGTGGGTGTAATATTGCAATCGTGAACGAGAAAGTGAAGCCACAACTGTCTTACTTGCTCTTCGGGTGTAAGGATAATCCATTTGTTTCGTACAATATCATATACCCGACAAATATTGTCTATGGTTTGAATTTTTATTGAATAATTTCCAAAGGATAGTGTCATTATTAGCAAAAATAATGTTTTTTTTATTAGTCAATAAAAATCTATTGTGGATTTATAAATTGTAATATATCGCAAAATTGACTAGATTTGTACATTTATCATAATTTTCTTATTTTTAATAAGGAAGTAAAATTTTCTTTGAATGAAATTTGTTGTTAAATTTGCCGTATTAATTTTTTATCTATTTGGAGTAGAAGGCGTTTTGTTTTCTCAAAATATTTCGTTTTCAAAAGTAGATTCTACTTGGGCCGATAGTGTTATGCAACAAATGACCTTACGAGAAAAAATTGGGCAGCTTTTTATGCTAGATATTCATCCTGATTATTCACATTTGAAACGAAAACAAGAAATTATAGATGCGATAGTGCAGTATAATCTTGGAGGTGCTATTTTTATGAAAGGCGAATATCAAGTAGGAGTAGACTGGATACAAGAGTTTCAAAAAATGTCAAAGGTGCCCATGATGATGTCTATAGACGGAGAATGGGGTATAAATATGCGAATAAAAAATGCCTTGAAATATCCCTATCAGCTAACCTTAGGGGCTATTCAAGATAATAATTTGATATACCAAATGGGCAAAAATATTGGTAAAGAATGTCGAAGTATGGGGCTTCAAATCAATTTTGCACCCGATGTAGATGTTAATGTCAATCCCCGAAATCCAGTTATAAATTACCGTTCATTTGGAGAAAATAAATTTAATGTAACTGCCAAAGCAGAAAAATATGCCTTGGGAATGCAAAGCGAAGGTGTAATGGCTAATTTAAAGCATTTTCCTGGACACGGTGATACTGATAAGGATAGTCACAAAGATTTACCTACAATTAATAAACCTAAAAATGTATTAGAGGATTTGGAATTGTATCCTTTTAGAGAATTGATAAAGAAAAATATTTGGAGTGCAATGGTTGGACATCTCAATGTACCTGCGTTGGATTCTTCGGAAAGAGCAGCCTCTTTGTCATGGGAAATTTCTACCAATTTACTTAGAAATAAGCTTGGATTCAAAGGGCTTGTATTTTCAGATGCCCTCAATATGAAAGGAGCGAAAACAAAATTTGAACCAGGCGATATAGAATTAGAGGGATATAAAGCAGGGATGGATATTTTGGTTTTTTCTGAAAATATGCCAATAGCATTGACCAAAATTGAAGAATATATATCAATGGATGAAGAGAATTTTGAAGATTTTCATAAAAGAGTGTATAGAGTTTTGCTATTTAAAAGCAAGTTAATTGCAAATTGTGATTTTTCATTTCAGCCAAATTATTATTACGTAAATACACCCAGCAATCACGAACATTTTCAGTTTTGCCAAAAATTATATGATCATTCTTTGACTTATTTGTCAGAAAATAAAGATTTTGTAAAACGATTGCAAAACCCTACTTCAAAAAATTTATTGATAACCGTGGGGAGTTTAAATGATAATTATCTACGAAATTGGGCCATGAATATGTCCAATTATCAAGTGGTTTCTCTCTCAAAAAATCCTGATATCAATGAAATGTATAGAATTTATGATATATTATCAGGATATGATAATATCTTAGTGGCTTATAACGATTTATCTCAGCATGCAAATAAAAACTTTGGGCTGAATGTATCGGTTACAAATTTTATTTCACAAATCAATTCATTCCCAAATGTCTTAAATATATGGATGGGAAATCCTTATGGACTTATTTATTTCCAAAATGCAAAGAATGTTCTGGTAGCATATGAAGACAATGTTTTTACACATACCAGTATTTATAATTTTTTGAATAATAGATGGAATCCTATAGGGAAATTGCCTGTATCTGTTGGAAAATTTAAAGAAGGAAATATAATTGATGAAAAACAAAAAATCAATTCGTTCGAAATTTTATCTGAAGAAGAATTATCTTCAGTCACGCTTTCAAAAGAAAAAATAGAAAAGGTAGATTTTTTCTGTGAGGATCTTATTGCAAATGGTGCTACACCAGGCTGTCAACTGGTAGTATATCACAAAGGCAAAGAGATTTTGAATAAAGCATACGGCTCTCATACCTATGCTACAGATGCGAAGAAAGTGTCAAAGGAAGATATTTATGATTTGGCATCGTTGACAAAGATTTTATCTACAACATTAGCTGCTATGAGGTTAAAAGATTTAGGTCTGTTGCGTATCTATGGGCAAGTAAAAGATTATCTTACATTAGACAGTACTGCTACTATTTCAAATATTTATATTAGTCAATTAATGACCCATTCTGCTGGATTTACACCATTTATTCCATTTCATCAGCGATTCAATACTGAAAATTATTTTCAATATTTTAGTATGGTTCCAGAAGGGAAGTTTAATGTGAAAGTAGCTGAAAATCTTTATGTGCGTGAAGATTTTAAAGATACGATGTGGTATGAAATGTCGCATTCAAAGTTGTCTGGAGTAGGGAAATATAAATATTCTGACTTGAGTATGTATACCATGCAAAAAATAATAGAATCTCTTTCCAAAACGTCATTGGAAAAATTTGTATATGAATCTTTTTTTAAGCCAATGAATTTGAAGCTTATATTTAACCCATACAAATCGGTTTCACTTCAAAATATAGCGCCAACAGAATATGATATTTCATTTAGAAAACAATTGATTCATGGGTACGTACATGATCAAGGAGCCTCTTTATATGGTGGTGTAGCTGGACATGCAGGATTATTTGGAAGAGCTAAAGATGTAGCCGAGATAATGCAAATGCTAATGAACTACGGAACTTTGAATTGGAAAAAATATTTCAATGAATTGACGGTGAAACAATTTACTTCACAGCAAAGCGAATCTTCACGAAGAGGACTTGGATTTGACAAACCCGAAAAAGACGGTCCTACATCTTCATTATGCTCATCTAATACATTTGGTCATACAGGATTTACCGGTACTTGCGCATGGGCCGATCCAGACCATGAAATTGTTTTTGTATTTTTATCAAATAGAGTCTATCCCGATTCAGAAAATAAGAAAATGATTTCGGGAAATTATAGAGTCAAATTACAGACTTTGATATACAATTTGATTGGTGTTAAGTAAATTTTAGATTAAAATTTCAAGGATATCGATCTGATTAGAAATTACGTCTGTATAGTTACAAAGTTTTTGCCCCCTCTTTTTAAGAATTGAATCCACAATTTATTATCCTTTTTTATAAAAAAGAAACGGCCCTAAACATGGGAATGCTTAGGGCCGAATACTATGAAAACAAAACTAACACAACTGTACTTGCGTACAACTATGAAAACCTAATGCAAAGTTAATATTTTTTTTATTAATGTCAAGAGAAAATATCAATTTCAATAAAGGTATATATGAAATTAAGATAGATTTATTATAAAAAAGAAAACGGCCCTATACAGGGGAATGTATAGGGCCGAATACTATGAAAACAAAACTAACACAATTGTACTTGCGTACAACTATGAAAACCTAATACAAAGTTAATATGTTTTTTATTAATTCTACCTAATTATTTAATAATTTACATACATAATGTATTCAATAATGAATCATAACTAGGTTTCTACCTAAAAAAATTGAATTATCTTAAGGTCTCTAGATGACGTTCTAATTCATCTAGAGATTTGAAATAGACTTCGCGAGGTTTACTTCCCTTGTTTGGACCTACTACGCCAAAAGCTTCTAATTGGTCTATGATTCTACCTGCTCGATTATGTCCAAGACTTAATTTGCGTTGAATTAATGAAATAGAACCCATTTGACTCAATACAATTTCTCTAGCCGCCTCTATAAATAGTTCGTCCAGATCTTTTTTATCAAAAGATATTTGAGGCGTTTCTTCTTCACCATAATATTCAGGTAAATCATAAGCTCCACCATATCCTTGTTGCTTATTTATAAATTTACCAATTCGATCTACTTCGGGAGTATCTATAAATGCGCATTGAAGACGAATTAGTTCGCTTCCTATGCTCAAAAGCATATCCCCTTGACCAATTAATTGTTCCGCGCCTTTGGTGTCCAAAATAGTTTTACTATCTATAGAGGAAGATACTGCAAAAGATATTCTTGCAGGGAAGTTTGCTTTGATCAATCCTGTAATTACATTTACAGAGGGACGCTGTGTGGCTACAATGAGATGGATCCCTATGGCTCTTGCAAGCTGTGCTAATCTGGCAATAGGCAATTCAACTTCTTTGCCAGCTGTCATAATTAAATCAGCAAATTCATCAATAATTAATACGAAATAAGGTAAAAATTTATGACCATTTAATGGATTGAGTTTTCTAGCAATAAATTTTTCATTGTATTCTTTGATATTTCGAACTTGTGCTTTTTTGAGCAAATCATATCGATCATCCATTTCTATACATAATGAGTTCAATGTATTGACAACTTTTCGAACATCTGTAATAATGGCATCTTCTTCATTTGGCAATTTAGCTAAATAATGTTTTTCAATAGTAGCATAAATACTCAACTCTACTTTTTTGGGATCTACTAATACAAATTTAAGTTCGGAGGGATGCTTTTTATATAATAAGGATATAAGAATAGAGTTAATCCCTACAGATTTTCCTTTACCCGTAGCTCCAGCCATCAATAAATGCGGCATTTTAGCCAAATCGGTTATAAACACTTCATTGGAAATGTTTTTCCCCAAAGCTAATGGTAATTCCATCGTAGAGGATTGAAATTTTTCAGATTGAATTACCGATTTCATACTCACAATTTGTTTATGAATATTTGGAACTTCAATCCCAATAGTTCCTTTGCCTGGAATAGGAGCTATAATACGAATGCCAAGAGCTGCAAGTGCCAATGCGATATCATCTTCAAGATTTTTAATTTTTGAAATACGAACTCCCGCCGATGGCGTAATCTCATATAGTGTAACAGTTGGCCCAACAGTAGCTCTAATACTTGTAATAGTAATATTAAAGTCATTAAGTGTTTTAATAATTTGATTTTTATTTTGTTCCAATTGTTCTTTGTCTACAATTGCCTTTCCACTTCCGTGATTTTCCATAAGTTCTATACTAGGAAATTGATATAAAGAAAGTTCTTTGCGAGGATCATATGGAGGCAAATTCTCAAATCGTTCTTGCGTCAAAGCATCAACATTTTCTACCGTTTGTTCTTCTTTTATTTCAGCAACTTCAAAAGGGGTGTCATCCTCCAAATTTACTGAGCTTTCAGGTTCTTTTTCCTTAAAGTCAAAATCTAATTCAACTTTAGGAGTAATTATATTTATCTCTGGAATGGGCTCATCAATTTCATCATCTACAATGTCAAAATGAACGCCTTGTTGTGTTTTGATTTTTTCTGTTGCATCATCTACAATTGTTACATCTATATTGTCCATCTCAAACAATGTATCATAGTGCTTTTGAGATTCGCCTTTGTTGTCTACCTGCGAATAATTTTCAATATTTTCTTGTTTCGAAGATTTATTAAAGATATTAGATAATTCAAAAGTATTGATATCAAAATTATAAAAAACCGTAATCGCCAACCATAAAAAAATACTAAGAATAATAAAAACTCCTATAAAACCTATGTTGGGGTAAAAAAGACCTGCTTTTCCAGCTATTAAATTCCCAAATCCTCCGCCAAGTGGAATATTGATAAATTTGAGTAGATGAATTTGAAGAAGTGATGTAAAACTACATCCAAATAAAAGAGTCAAAAGTATAGACCCTAAATTTTTTAAAATAGAAAAAATTTTTCTTTGAAAAATATAGTTTATACTTATTAAAAATAAAAAATAAGGAACCAAAAAAGAAAAAATGCCATACAGCCCATCTACAAAAAAATACCCAAAAAACAATCCAATTTTGTTTATCCAATTTTGAGTTTGGTAATAATCTATTTTTTTTATTTCAGCCCAGCCACCAATTGCTAGACTTTGATCGCTTCGGAAATATATAATATAAGAAAAAATACTAAAAAATAATAGAAGAGAGATGGCAAGCAAAACAAACCCAAAGACTTTTGAGCCTTTATTTTTGTCAAAGAAAGATTGCATTTCATTATTAGTCATAGTCTTGCCATTGATATTAATCTACAAAGATGCAAAAATATAAGGAGTTAAAATGAAAATGTTTTGAAGATAAAAAGGATTTATTCTAAAAAAATAGACACTATTTACTAGGTTTATAGTTGGC
>Ga0078894_10000917_pt1 | contig 21191 bp, 19 predicted proteins | sample LauGreSu1BDMLBSD_2_FD_67506 | JGI IMG/M metagenome (GOLD analysis project Ga0078894, IMG submission 67506) | Freshwater lake microbial communities from Lake Michigan, USA - Su13.BD.MLB.SD (version 4) (version 4) | ecosystem: Environmental > Aquatic > Freshwater > Lake | place: Lake Michigan... | reverse complement strand
TTGGTCAAGGTCATGGGCGAGAAGTTCAAGCTTGATCTGGTGGCCGCACCCTACCGCGGCAGCGCGCCGCTGATGACCGACATGATGGGCAATCAGATTGCTGCCGGCGTGGCCTCGGTGCCCGATTTCATTGAGAACCACAAGGCCGGCAAGCTGCGCGTGCTGGCCGTGCTCGGTGGCGCCCGGCAGGCGGCCCTGCCCGATGTGCCGACCTTCACCGAGCTCGGGCTTGGCGGTCTGGAAGACATGCCCTACTACGGGGTGTTTGCGCCCACCGGAACGCCCAAGGCCTTCATCGACAGCTTTTCTGCTGCTGTGGCCAAGGTCATTGCCCTGCCCGAGGTGCGCAGCCAGCTCAGCCAGATGGGCCTGACGGTCGGCCACATGCCACCCGATCAGCTTGGCCGTCGGGAGCGCGCCTATGCCCAGGTCTGGGCCCGCATCATCCGGGACAGCGGCTTTCAGCCCCAGTGATTTGCTCGGGAATTCTCGGTTCTGGATCACCCTGGGCGATCAGGTGAAGAGTGAATAAGTTTGGAAAAGCGGCCATTGGGCCGCTTTTTTGATCAAAAAGGCGCGATTCGCTTCGGATTGAGCTTTTCTCTCATGGCTGAGCGTTTGATAGGGTTCCTAAATTCAGGGCATTGATTGCCCCTATTGGACGCTCCGAGCGGATTGCCGCTATCGTTAGCGCTGTCCGAACGCTTTCAAGGCGCTTCAGGCAGTTCCTTTAGTCCTATTTCATCAATCAGGAGATTTCCATGGCAGCACTCAAAGGCTCCAAGACGGAAGAAAACCTCAAGGCCGCCTTCGCAGGCGAGTCCCAGGCCAACCGCCGTTACCTTTACTTCGCGAACAAGGCCGACGTGGAAGGCCAGCCCGATGTGGCAGCCCTGTTCCGCTCGACCGCTGAAGGCGAAACCGGACACGCCCATGGTCACCTCGAGTGGCTCGAGCAGTGCGGTGACCCAGCCACCGGCATGCCCTTTGGCACCAGCCGTGACAACCTGGCCTCCGCAGTGGCTGGCGAAACCCATGAGTACACCGACATGTACCCGGGCATGGCCAAGACCGCTCGCGAAGAAGGTCATGACGAAGTGGCAGACTGGTTCGAGACGCTGGCCAAGGCCGAGCGCTCGCACGCCAACCGCTACGCCAAGGCCTTGGCCGATCTGAAGGACTGATCTTCAGCTTCTGCGCTGGATGGGCATCTGCCCCAACCAGCGTCAAACACACCCCAGGTGCTGATGCTTTCACCCTGGGGTGTGTGGTTTTTTGCAAAGGCCTGTACGAACCAGCCGTTTGCCAAACCTCCTTGACCCGACGAGATTTCCGTCCCGAACCTCAGCGAGCACCGACCATGGCCACCGAAGGCAACCTCAAGGCGCCCACCCGCCACCCCATAGACTGGAAGAACCCAGAGTTCTACAACGAGGAAGCGACTTTCCATGAGATGGAGCGCATCTTCGATATCTGTCATGGCTGCCGCCGCTGCGTGAGCCTGTGCGGCTCCTTCCCCACCTTGTTCGACCTGGTCGACGAGAGTTCGACCGGTGAGGTCGACGGCGTGGACAAGAAGGACTACTGGAAGGTGGTCGACCAGTGCTACATGTGCGACCTGTGCTATCTGACCAAGTGCCCCTATGTGCCGCCCCATGAGTTCAACCTGGACTTTCCGCACACCATGCTGCGGGCCAAGGCGATCAAGTTCAAGAAGGGTGAAGTCGGCTTCGGTGAGCGCCTCTTGGCCTCCACCGATGTGCATGGCTCTTTCGCCGGCATTCCCATCGTGGTGCAGGCGGTCAATGCGGTCAACAAGACCAAGTTGGCGCGCAAGGTGATGGAATCTACGCTGGGCGTGGACCAAGACGCCTGGCTGCCCACGCTGGCCACCCACCGCTTTCGCTCCAGTGCGCCCGAGGCCGCAAGCACCGAGGTCAAGGACGGCGCGAACACCCCGGGCAAGGTGGTGATCTTTTCCACCTGCTACGTCAACTACAACGAGCCGGGCATAGGCCATGACCTGCTTAAGATCCTCGACCACAACGAGGTTCCCTATGTGATCGTCGAGAAAGAAAAATGCTGCGGCATGCCCCAGCTTGAGCTCGGCGACCTGGAGTCGGTCGAGCACAGCAAGCAGGCCAATGTGCCCATGCTGGCCCGCTATGCCCGCGACGGCTATGCCATCTTGAGTGCGGTGCCCAGCTGCACCTTGATGTTCAAGCAGGAAATTCCGCTGATGTTCCCCGAGGACGAGGAAGCCAAGCTGGTCAAGGAGCATATGTGGGACCCCTTCGAGTACCTGATGGCGCGCAAGCGTGACGGTCTGCTCAAGACCGAATTCGAACAGCCCCTGGGCAAGATCAGCTACCAAATTCCCTGCCACGGCCGGGTGCAGAACATCGGCAAAAAAACCGAGGAGATGCTCAAGATGGTGCCCGGCACCAGTGTGCACACGCATGAGCGCTGCTCGGGCCATGCCGGTACCTTTGGCGTCAAGAAGGGCTTTCATGATCAGGCGATGAAGATCGGCAAGCCCTTGTTCAAGGCCATGGCCAATCACAAGGACGGCGGCGCCCCTGACGTGATCTCCAGCGATTGCCCGCTGGGCGGTCATCACATCGCCCAAGGCTTTGAGGTCAACAAGCTCGGCGAGGTGCCCCAAAAGCACCCGCTGACCTTGATCCGCACCGCCTACGGCCTAAAGTAATTTTTTGATAGAGGCCAGCTCGCTTGCACTGCGGGCCGGCAAGAAAGGACAGCCATGATGCAAATGACCGGAAAAGTCACCCGTGACAGCCTCATGACCTTGGAGGCCTACAGCAAGTGGCGCAAGGAGCACAAGCCCAGCGTCGTTCAGCACCGCAAGTTGCGCAGCGTTCAGCTTGGCGATCACTTGAACATCCAGTTCGAGAGCGAGCTGACGATTCGCTATCAGATTCAGGAGATGCTGCGCATCGAAAAGATTTTCGAAGAAGAAGGCATCGAGCACGAAATCGAGGCTTACGCGCCGCTGGTGCCCGAAGGCAGCAATTGGAAGGCGACGTTGCTGATTGAGTACCCCGACGTCAATGAGCGCAAGCGCGAACTGGCTCGGCTCATCGGCGTGGAAGACCGGGTTTTTGTCGAGATCGAAGGCGAAGGCCGGGTCTACGCGATCGCCGACGAAGACCTCGAGCGCGAAAACGGCGAGAAGACTTCAGCGGTGCACTTCATGCGCTTTGAGTTCAACCCGGCGCAGTGCGCGGCCATCAAGGCGGGCGGGGCGGTCAAACTCGGCTGCGACCATACCAACTATCCGGCGCATGTGACCATCGCGCCCGAAACCTTGGCCTCGCTGGCCGGCGATTTGAAATAAGCCCACGGCGGCGCTGTAGCCTTCATTTTGCGGGAGCGCCGCCCCGGCGCGATGTGGGTTCTGAACGCTACCTGCGCTTGGATCGACCGCCGCATCGCTGCGAGGGCGCAGCTCCCACACCCGCTGTCACCGAGTCGATTCCCTCGTAAAGCACGGCGCTGCTTCTTGTGGGAGCACCGCCCCGGCGCGATGTGGGTTCTGAACGCTACCGTGCTTGGATCGACCGCCGCATCGCTGCGAGGGCGCAGCTCCTACACCCGCTGTCACCGAGTCGATTCCCTCGTAAAAGCATGGCGCTGCTTCTTGTGGGAGCCGCGCCCTCGCGGCGCTGCGGCGCTGTATCAAGCGCTGCTGGCCCAAACAAAGCGCGATCGCGCCGCCACGGCGCGGTGCGGCGCCTCATCAGGCGCGGCTTGCGCACATGCCTTCTCGGGGGCTGTCAACGCTGTGCGCAAAAACTGTCAGCCCGCAAACGCTCACGAACCAGACCGGCAGCAGCAGACAGCTCCTTGCCCGCCTCAATCCATTGTGATCTTGGCGGCCTTGATGGCCTTGGTCCAGTCGATGGTTTCGCGCTCAAGGAGGCGGGTGGTGTCGGCCGGCGGCAGGAAGCGCACCTCGATGCCGGCAGCGTCAGCCCTCTGGCGGATTTCGGGCAGCTCCATGGCCCGCTTGAGGTCGGTGCTGAGCTTTTGCAGTGCCGGGGCAGGCACGCCGGCGGGCGCGTAAATCGCAACCCAGGACTCCAGTTCAAAGTTGGCCAAGCCGGCCTCGCTGATGGTGGGCACCTGCGGCATGCCGGGGTGGCGGCTCTTGCCGGTCACTGCCAGGGCTTTGAGCTTGCCGGACTGGACATGCTGCATGACCGAGGGCGGGGTGGTGATGAAGACCTGGACCTGCCCAGCCAGCACGTCGGCGATGGCCTGGCCCGAGCCCTTGTAGGGCACATGGGTCATGCTGGCGCCGGTGTACTGCTTGAAGATCTCGGTGCCGATGTGTGAGACCGAGCCATTGCCCTGTGAGGCATAGTTGAGCTTGCCCGGGTTGGCCTTGGCGTAGGCGATGAAATCCTTGAGGTTGCTCACCGGCACGGATGGATGCACCGCCACCACATTGGTGGCGACCGTCACCAAGCCGATGGGCGTCAATTCCTTGAGATCCCAAGGCAGTTTGTCCATCATGATGGGGTTGGCGATGTGGTAGCCCGAGTAGGACACCAGCAGGGTATGCCCGTCCTTGGCAGCCTGCCTTGCCACCAGGCCGTAAGCCAGGTTGCCGCTGCCGCCAGGTTTGTTGTCGATCACCACTGATTGATTCATCACCTTGGCCAGGCCATCGCCGACCAGCCGGGCCGAGGTGTCGACCAACCCGCCCGGCGGGTTGGGCACAACCAGGTTCAAGGGCTTGCTCGGAAAGCTCTGGGCGAACACGGTTGTGCTCAGGGCGATCAGGCCAGTGGCCAGCAGGCGGGTCAGGGTTTTGGGGGTCACGGTCATAGATAGTCTCTCTTTAAGGGTGGTTTTATGATCAACGCATGCCGATACGAGCATCTGGGCCAAAGATCAGCCCGGCTTCCCTGGGCAGGCAGCGCCAGTAGGGGGATTGAGCTTGCACCTGGCCTTGGAGGGCTGCGGCAGCGCTCCAGCCCCAGCGCGGGTTGTAGAGGAAGGCCCGAGCCAGGGCCACCAGATCGGCATCGCCGCGCGCCAGCACCGCCTCGGCCTGCTGGGCGTCGGTGATCAGGCCCACTGCGAAGGTCGCCAGGCCCGAGCGCTCGCGCACCGCCTTGGCCAAGGGCACTTGGTATTCGGGCCCGAGGGTGATTTTCTGTAGCGGCGAGACACCGCCGGAGCTGATGTGAACGAATTGCGCACCCCGGTCCTTAAGTCGGCGGGACAGTTCGACGGTTTCGTCGATGCTCCAGCCGCCATCGACCCAGTCGGTGCCTGAAATTCGCACGCCCAGAACGCCGCCGAAGCAGCGGCGTACATCGTCAAATACCTCCAGGGACAGCCGGATGCGGTTTTCGAAAGAGCCGCCATAGACATCCTGGCGCTGGTTGGCCAGCGGCGAGAGGAACTGATGGAGCAGGTAACCGTGGGCCGCGTGGAGCTCAATGGCCTCGATACCAATCTCGGCGCTGCGCCGTGCCGCCTCGGCGAAGTCGGACCGTACCTTGGCAATGCCCTCCAGGCTGAGGACTTTGGGCGCTGCCTCCTGCGGCAGGTGGGGCAGGGCGCTGGGCCCCCAGGTCTGCCAGCCTCCTGCGTCCACTGGTATCAGTTGCCCGCCTCGCCAGGGTACCTCGCTGGATGCTTTTCGACCGGCGTGGCCGAGCTGTATGCACACCGGCACAGGCGGGGCGAGTCGGCGCGCGCGCTGCAGCATGTCTTGCAAGGCGGCGGCGGTTGCATCGTCCCACAGGCCCAGGCAGCCCGGGGTGATGCGACTGTCGCGGCTGACGGCGGTGGCCTCCAGGGTCAGCATGCCGGCGCCACCATTGAGCAGCTGGGCCCAGTGCGCCAGATGCCAGTCATTGGCCCGGCCCTCCTCGCAGGAGTATTGACACATCGGGGCGATGACGATGCGGTTGGGTAAGGTCAACGGACCCGCCGGGGCGTCAAAAGTAAATGGTGAGAAGAGATGGCTCACGGTGTGCAGATTGTTGACAGCTGGGGATGGACCCCACCCGACAGGGGCATAGTGCGTAGCCCATAATTGTCCGCTTTCCCGCCCTTTTTTGCCTGCGCCATGCTTTTCCTGCTCTCGCCCGCCAAGTCGCTGGACTATGAATCTCCCTTGGCCGACCTGCCGCACAGCCTGCCTGGCTTTATCGACCAGTCCAGCGAATTGATCGGCCTGCTCCAGCAGCGATCGCCCCAGCAGATTGCCGAGCTGATGGACCTGTCTGACGCCCTGTCTGGGCTGAACGTGGCGCGTTACCAGGCCTGGCGGCCAAAATTCACGGCGGCCAACTCGCGCCAGGCGGTGCTGGCCTTCAATGGCGATGTTTACGAGGGACTCGATGCGCGCAGCCTCAAGCCTGCGCAGCTTGAATGGGCGCAGGAGCATCTGTGCATACTCAGTGGCTTGTATGGCGTGCTGCGCCCGATGGACTGGATGCAGCCCTATCGCCTCGAAATGGGCACCGCCTTGCCCAATGCCCGCGGCAAAAATCTCTATCAGTTCTGGGGGTCGCGCATCGCCGAGTACCTCAGGCAGCGGGCGCAGTCGCAGCCCCAGCCGCTGATCGTCAACCTCGCCAGCGAGGAGTATTTCAAGGCGGTGGACCTCAAGACTCTCCAGCTGCCGGTGGTGCAGTGTGTGTTCGAGGAATACAAGGCCGGCAAGTACAAGATCATCAGCTTCATGGCCAAGCGAGCCCGTGGCCTGATGGCGCGCTACGCGATCGAAAAGAAGGTCGATTCGGTCAAGAAGCTCGAGCGCTTCGACCGCGAGGGCTATGCCTACGCCCCCGAGGTTTCGCAGCCCGATCGCCTGGTGTTTCGGCGCAGGCAAGAAGGCACCTGAGTTCCGGCCATGCTGCTACAGGTCGATACATTTGCACCAGGCCGGGACGACTCAGAGCGGCTCGCGCCGGCCGATACTGGCTCCGTCGGATCGCGATCATGAACAAAAGCATTTCCCAAGACACCCGGCCCAGCGTGGAGCATTGGCTGGTCGAGCAGCGAGCGGCCGGTTTTGATGACCTGAGCCTTTACCGTTCCCTGCGCGATGCAGGCTGGGAGCATCTGGCGGCCTGCCAGTGGGTGGGGCTCAAGCCAGCGGCGATCGAGCCACCGCTGCAAAGCGCCACCTTGGCAGCGCAAGCCGAGCGGTCGGTTCCGTGGCCCCAGGGGGCGGGGGTGAGGCCCTGGCTGGATGCTGGCGACCGCCGGGTGCAGGCCCTGGCGGTGATGCATGCGCCGGAGGTGATCGTTCTGGGCCAACTGCTCGATGCCCAGGAATGCGAGGCGCTGATTGAGGCGGCGCGCCCTCGCATGCAGCGCTCACTGACGGTCTCGGTCAAGACCGGCGGCGAAGAGGAAAACATAGACCGCACCAGCCAGGGCATGTTCTTCGAGCGGGGTGAGACCGAGCTGATCGCCCGCATTGAGCAGCGCCTGGCCCAACTGTTGAACTGGCCGGTGGAAAACGGCGAGGGCCTGCAGATTCTGCGCTACGTGCCGGGCACCGAGTACAAGCCGCATTACGACTACTTTGACCCGCTTGAGCCGGGCACGCCCACGATTTTGCGCCGCGGCGGGCAAAGGGTGGCCACAGTGGTGATGTACCTCAATGAGCCCGAAGAGGGCGGAGCGACCGTCTTTCCGGATGCCCAATTTGAATGCCTGCCGGTGCGTGGCAATGCGGTGTTTTTCAATTACAGCCGGCCGGACCCTTCCAGCCATTCCCTGCACGCAGGCGCACCGGTGATCCGAGGCGAGAAATGGATCGCCACCAAATGGCTGCGCGAAGGCCGGTTTGGATAAGCCCCTGCCGCCGCGACAATCTCTGCTATGAACACGCCCGAACAATCGGCCCTGGGCAAGACCTCGGCCTATCCCGACCAATACGACGCAAGCCTTTTGTTTCCGCTGCCGCGCGCGCCCAAGCGCCAGGAGATCGGCGTGGTGTCCGCCCCGCCTTTCATGGGCGCCGACCTGTGGACCGCCTATGAGTTGAGCTGGCTTAACTTGCGCGGCAAGCCGCAGGTGGCGTTGGCTCAGCTGGTGGTGCCGTGCGAAACCCCCAACATCATTGAGAGCAAATCACTCAAGCTCTATCTGGGCAGTTTTAGCAACAGCCGCTTCGGCGATGCCACCGAGGTGTTGGCCCACTTGAAGACCGACCTGGGCCGCGCGCTGTGGCGCACCGAGGGCGCTGAACCCGCTTCAAGCTCGGTGGGGGTCAAGCTGATCGCGCCCGAGGACTTTGACCGCCAGGCCATTGAAGAGCTTGACGGACTGAGCCTGGACCGGCTGGACATTGACTGCGAGCACTACACGCCTGCGCCCGAGCTGCTCTCGGCCGCCTTTGAAGAACAACCTGTCAGCGAAGTCCTCACCAGCCGTTTGCTCAAGAGCAATTGCCTGGTTACCGGCCAGCCTGACTGGGGCAGTGTGCAGATCAGCTACAGCGGTCCGCAGATCGAGCAGGGCGGCCTCTTGCGCTACCTGGTGAGTTTTCGAAACCACCATGAGTTTCATGAGCAGTGCGTCGAGCGCATCTTCATGGATGTCTGGAGCCGCTGCAAACCGACCCGCCTTTCGGTTTACGCCCGCTACACCCGCCGCGGCGGGCTGGACATCAACCCGTTTCGCACCAGCCATCCGCAGGCTTTGCCAACGGCGGTGCGTACTGCCCGACAGTAGAGTAGTGCCGCCTGCCCCTAAAAAAGCTGCTCGCTGGGGGCCGCCGGCTGCGGCGCAGGGTCTGACGACAGCGCTGCTGTATCGTCATGCTGGGCATCTTCTGCTGCGGCGCCCGCCTTGAGCAGTGAGCCCACCCGCACGCCGAGCAGGCGCAGCCGGCGATCGAGCGGCACCCGTTTGAGCAGTTGCCCCGCCGCTTGCCGGATGCTGCGTGCATCGTCGGTGGCTTGTTCCAGCGTGTGATCGCGGGTGATGCTGCGAAAGTCCTCGTAGCGCAGCTTGACGCCTATGGTGCGGCCGCGGTAGCCCTTGCGCTGCAGATCGGCGGCCACCCGTTCGCACAGGCTGGTGAAGATGGCGCCTAACTCGCTGCGGTCGCGCACCGGATGCAGGTCACGTTCGAAGGTGGTCTCCCGGCTCATGGACACCGGCTCGCTGTGGGTGATGACTGGCCGATCGTCCCGACCCCAGGCGGCCTCGTGCATCCAGGCGCCGGTGGCCTGGCCGAAATGCTGGATCAGCCAGTCTGGCGCGCAGGCCGCCAGCTCGCCAATGCTGCGTATGTTCAGAGCCAGCAGCTTGGCCTCGGACTTGGGGCCGATGCCGTTGATCTTGCGGCAGGCCAGCGGCCAGATCAGGGTCTGCAGATCGCTGTCATGCACGATGGAAATGCCATTGGGCTTGTTGAACTCGCTGGCCATCTTGGCGATCAGCTTGTTGGGCGCCACACCGATCGAGCAGCTCAGGCCGGTGCGGTCAAAGATGCTACGCTGGATCAGCCGCGCCAGCGAGCGCCCGCCCTCGCGCTGGCCGCCGGGCACCTCGGTGAAGTCGATGTAGACCTCGTCGACGCCGCGGTCCTCCATGAGGGGCGCAATCTCCAAGATGGTGTCCTTGAACAGGCGCGAATAGCGCCGTACCTCGTCGAAGTCGACCGGCAACACGATGGCCTGCGGGCACAGGCGGGCCGCCTTCATCATGCCCATGGCCGAGCCCACGCCAAACTGCCGAGCCGCATAGGTGGCGGTGGTGATCACGCCCCGCCCCACATAGTCGCGCAGCCGGGGGAAGGCGTCTACCGGTATGCGCTCGCTGGCGCCGTAGGCTTGGGCCAGCGCATCGTCGGCCGGCCGCCGGCCGCCGCCGATCACCACCGGCAGCCCTTTGAGCTGCGGGTAGCGCAAGAGTTCCACCGACGCAAAAAATGCGTCCATGTCCAAGTGGGCGATGCGGCGCGGACTCTGCGGTGGGCTCACCGATGCGAGCATAAAACAAGTCATCCTCGGGGCCCGCGTGCACGGTCGTGCGTCGCCTTCATTTGCAGGGGAGTGTCAAAATTAGTTTTTAATAAATATTTGATGGGTATTTTCCCTAGCAAAAATAAAACTAAATAATCACTAAAGACCGTCTTCTTTGATCAAAATGGCCGTGCGACAAAGGCTTGGTCGCGCAAGACAAGGAGCATGGCATGGACATGAATCGTCGGCATTTTTTCAGGGTCAGCAGTGCCGGGCTGGTGGGATCGAGTCTCGTCGCCCTGGGCTTCTCACCGACACAGGCGCTTGCGCAGACGCGCGGTTTCAAGCTCTCTCGAACGACCGAGACGCGCAGCACCTGCCCCTATTGTTCGGTCAGCTGCGGCGTCATTCTCTACACCATGGGCGATACCGCCAAGAACAACAAACCGGCGCTGGTGCATGTGGAGGGCGACCCGGACCATCCCGTCAACCGCGGCACCCTGTGCCCTAAGGGCGCAGGGCTGGCCGACATGATCAATAGCCCGCGTCGGCTCAAATACCCCGAGGTGCGCGAGCCCGGCAGCAAGGAATGGAAGCGCCTGAGCTGGGACGACGCGCTGACGCGCATCGCCAAGCACATGAAGGCCGACCGCGACAAAAACTTCATCGCCAAGAACGACAAGGGTGTGACGGTCAACCGCTGGAACACCACCGGCATGCTGGTGTCTAGCGCCTCAAGCAACGAGGCGGGTTACCTGAGCGTGAAAATGCTGCGCTCGATGGGGATGGTGACGCTCGATACGCAAGCACGAATATGACACGCGCCGACGGTGTCCAGTCTGGGCCCGACTTTCGGCAGAGGCGCGATGACCAACTCTTGGAACGACATCGCAAACACCGATCTGGTACTCATCATGGGTGGCAATGCCGCCGAGGCTCACCCCTGTGGCTTCAAGTGGGTGACTGAGGCGATGCAAAAGCGCAAGGCCAAACTGATCGTGGTCGATCCGCGCTTTACCCGCTCGGCGGCGGTGGCCGATGTTTATGCGCCAATACGGGTGGGCACCGACATTGCCTTCCTGGCCGGCGTCATCAACTACATGTTGAGCAAGGACAAAGTCCATATGGACTATGTCAAGGCCTATACCAACGCGTCCTTTCTGATCAGCGGAGACTTCAAGTTCGACAACGGGCTGTTCAGTGGCTATGACGAGTCCAAGCGCACTTACACCGACCGATCGAGTTGGCAGTACGTGAAGGACAAGAAGGGCGAGTTTGCCGAGGTCGATCCGACCTTGCAGGCGCCCAACTGCGTCTGGCAGATCATGAAGAAGCACTACGCGCGCTACACGCCCGAGATGGTGCAAAAGATCTGCGGCACGCCCAAGGAGGCCTTCCTCAAGGTGGCGGAAATGATGGCGGCCACTCACACGCCAGACAAGGTCATGACCATCTTGTACGCGCTGGGCTGGACGCAGCATTCGGTGGGTTCGCAAAACATCCGCACCATGGCCATGATCCAGTTGCTGCTGGGCAATATGGGCCGGGCTGGCGGCGGCGTCAACGCGCTGCGCGGTCATGCCAATGTGCAGGGCATCACGGATATGTGCGCCTACTCAGAGGTACTGCCCGGCTACCTGAGCTCGCCCACCGATGGCGACGACACGCACGACAAGTACATGGCGGTCCGCACCCCTAAGCCGCTGCGGCCGGGTTCAATGAACTTCCCGGCTAATTTCTCCAAATGGTCGGTCAGTCAGCGCAAGTCCTGGTTTGGTGATGCGGCCAACAAGGAAAACAACTTCGCCTACGAATGGCTGCCCAAACGCGATGCGGCCTACGACGTGCTGGCGATGTTCGACCGCATGTTCCAGGGCAAGATCAATGGCTTCATTTGCCAGGGCTTCAATCCGATCGCGGCAGTACCCAACAAGAAGAAGCTGGGAACTGCGCTGTCCAAGCTCAAATACCTGGTGATCATGGACCCGCTACAGACCGAGACGGCAGAATTTTGGAAGAACTTTGGCGACTTCAACAATGTCGAGCCGGAGCAGATCCAGACTGAAGTGATCCGTCTGCCTGCCTCCTGCTTTGCCGAGGACCCGGGCTCGTTCACCAACTCCAGCCGCCAGATCCAGTGGCATGGCAAAGCCGTCGATCCTCCGGGCGAAGGCAAGACCGACCGCGAAATCATGGCCTCGCTGTTCCTCAAGATTCGCGCTCTGTATGCCAAGGAGGGGGGCGCCTTCCCGGACGCGATCCAGGCTTTGACTTGGGGCTACAGCAATCCGGGCAATCCGGCACCAGAAGAGCTGCTGCGCGAGATCAATGGCCGTGCGCTGGCCGATGTGATGTCGCTGCCCGACCCCAAGAACCCGAAAGAGCCGCCGAAGGTGCTGGTCAAGGCGGGCGATCAGTTGCCTGGCTTTGGCATGCTGCGCGACGACGGGTCGACCGCCTGCGGCAACTGGATTTACTCCGGGGTTTGGACGCAGGCGGGCAACAACTCGGCGCGGCGCGACACCAGCGACCCCTCGGGTCAGGGCATCTACCCGAATTGGGGCTTTTCCTGGCCGGCCAACCGCCGCATCCTCTATAACCGCGCGGCGGCCTCGCCCGAGGGCAAACCGTGGGATTCGGCCCGCAGGCAGATCGCCTGGAACGGAGCGGCCTGGGCGGGCATCGACGTGCCGGACATCGCTCCTGCCCTCGGCCCCGATTCAGGCGCCGGTCCCTTCATCATGAACCCGGAAGGGGTCGCGCGGCTGTTCGCCCTGGGCCTGATGGCCGAAGGGCCGTTGCCCGAGCATTACGAGCCTTTTGAGACCCCGATGGGCAGTAATCTGATGTGCCCGAGCAACCCCAAGGCCATCAGCAACCCGGCGGCCCGGGTTTACAAGGGCGATATGGAGCAGTTTGGCAAGGCCGCCGAATTCCCTTATGCGGCCACCACCTACCGATTGACCGAGCATCTGCACTACTGGACCAAGAACGCAAGGGCCAACGCCATCGTGCAACCGCAGCAGTTCGTTGAGATTGGTGAGGACTTGGCCAAGGAAAAAGGCATCAAGAACGGCGACATGGTCAAGGTCAGCTCCAACCGGGGCCAGATCAAGGCCGCCTGTGTGGTGACCAAGCGCATCAAGGGGCTGGACTGCGACGGCAAGAAGGTCTACCACGTAGGCATTCCCATTCACTGGGGCTTTATAGGGGAGACGCAAAACGGCTATCTCTCCAACACGCTCACGCCTTATGTGGGGGACGCCAACTCGCAGACGCCCGAGTACAAGGCCTTCCTTGTGAACATCGAGAAAGCATGAGGAGGCCCAGGCAATGACCATGCAATCCCCCATGGATGTGCTGGCCCGCTCGGCCACCACCACCCCATCGGCCTCGGTCAGGCAGTCGGTGGAAGTCGCCAAGCTGATCGACGAGTCCAAATGCATAGGCTGTAAAGCCTGCCAGGTGGCTTGTTCGCAATGGAACGAACTGTCTGACGACATTGGCAGCACCGTTGGCGTCTACGACAACCCGTCCAACCTGAGCGATGAATCCTGGACCCTGATGCGCTTTGCCGAGGTCGAGACCCAGGGCGCTCTGGAGTGGCTGATACGCAAGGACGGCTGCATGCACTGCACCGATCCGGGTTGTCTCAAGGCCTGTCCCGCGCCCGGCGCCATCGTGCAGTATTCCAACGGCATCGTCGACTTCAATCAGGAAAACTGCATAGGCTGCGGCAACTGTGTCACCGGCTGTCCCTTCGACATCCCGCGCATTTCCAAGAAGGACAACAAGGCCTACAAATGCACCCTGTGTTCAGACCGGGTTTCGGTCGGCCTGGAGCCCGCTTGCGTCAAGACCTGTCCGACCGGAGCCATCACCTTCGGCAAAAAGGACGACATGGTGGCCTACGGCAACAGGCGCTCCGACGAACTCAAGGACCGCGGCTACAAGAACGCTGGGCTCTACAACCCCAGTGGGGTCGGGGGCACCCACGTCATGTACGTGCTCAAGCATGCCGATACCCCCGAGAAATACAGCGGACTGCCCAGCAATCCCTCGGTCAGCCCGCTGGTCTCGCTGTGGAAAGGGGCGGCCAAGCCGCTGGCGGTGGCGGCCATGGTGGGTGCGGTGGTGGCTGGTTTCTTCCACTATATGAAGGTCGGACCGATCGCTGAAAAAGAAGAAGACAAGGCATGAAGGAGACGTGATATGGAAACTTCATCAAAAGATCTGCCACGCTACGACGACGCCACCCGAATGAACCACTGGGCCATTGCCCTGCTGTTCTTTGCGGCAGGGCTGTCAGGCCTGGCCTTCTTTCATCCTTCGCTCTACTTCTTGACTCACCTTTTCGGCGGAGGGCCATGGACCCGCATCCTGCATCCCTATTTCGGGGTGCTGATGTTCCTGTGCTTCATCGGCATCTACATCAAGCTCTGGCGGGACAACCTGCTCAACAAGGTCGACAAGCAGTGGCTGGGCCAGGCCGGCGAGATGTTTGCCGGTCGCAAGGAGAACATGCCGGCGGTTGGCAAGTACAACGCCGGCCAGAAGCTGGTGTTCTGGTCCATGACCATCAGCCTGCTTGTGCTGCTGCTGACGGGCTTGCTGTTCTGGCACGCCTGGTTCCCGGCCTTGCCCGTGCTCGCGCGGCGCATCGGAGTGGTACTGCATGCCCTTTCAGCAGTGGTGCTGGTGCTGACCGTGATCGTGCATATCTATGCCGCCATTTGGGTCAAGGGAACGACCCGTGCGATGACCCGCGGCACGGTATCGCGGGGCTGGGCCCAGGCCAATCACCCCTTGTGGTACCGGGATGTGACCGGAGGCAAGTGAGCGCCTATATCAACACCGCGGGTGGCCGTGTTTGCCGCCCCTTCTTACGGGGCTGCAGCTTGAGACTGCTATGAGCAATACCGTAAGTACCCGGGTCATGTCGCCCGAAGAAATCGCCTCGCAGCAATTGCAGGAGGCGCCCCAGTTTCGGCTGGCCGTGATTGGCGAGGTGTTTCGCGAGCGTGAGCTGCGCCTGCGCCAACTCGCCGCCGGCCATGCCATGCGTGACTACTTGCTTTTCATGGCCGATGTCTGTGCGGCGCAGCACCGGGTTGTGCAGCTCGATCGGCCGAGCCTGAGGCTGCCCTCCGAGGAGGCCCTGGCTGACGCCGCCCGACAGGGCGTGGCTCCGCTGTCGCCGCAGCAATCGCTGCGCGATGCTTGCTGGCGGGAGGATCTGAGCGCCATCCTGACCGAGCTGTCCCCGAAGTCCAGCCCTGGGGTTGCTTCAGTGATTGAGGCGCTGCTGGTGGCTGAAGTCGGCGAGTTGGAGCGGCAGGCCGACCGTCTGCTGCATGGCGTCATGCTCGGCCTGAATCTGGGTCATGCGCCGTTGATCGCAGCCGCTTTGCAGGTGCATTGGACCCGTTGGGTGGCTCGCACCCAGCACGCATTTCCCGATCTGGCTTTTGGTCGGGTCGACGAGGGCAAGCTCTGCCCCTGCTGTGCCAGCTTGCCGGTAGCCAGTGTGGCGCGCATTGGCGGTGCGCAGGCAGGCGCGCGCTATTTGCACTGCGCGCTGTGCCAGACGCAGTGGCATATGGTGCGCATTCAGTGCGCCCATTGCGGCAGCGGCAAGAGCATTGCCTACCATGAACTTGAGCCCGGCGAGGACGGTGCGGCCCTGGCCACCGTGCAGCCGCCGCGCGGCACGGTGCGGGTCGAGACCTGCGACGAATGCCACCACTATCTCAAGATCATGGCCATGGACAAAGATGCCTTCGTCGATCCGGTGGCCGACGATCTGGCCACGGTGCCCCTGGATCTGCTCACGGCCGACGCCGGCTTTGAGCGACACGGCGTCAACTTCATGCTGCTCTTTGGCGCTGCGGACGAGTTGGCGCCCGAGGCGCTTTAGCGATGAAGCCCGAAGGATCCATCGTCGATGGTCCGGGTGGCACAGCGCAGGCGGCCAGGGCCTGGCTCAGCCAGCTGCCCTCGACGGACCGGCTGCTGCAGGGCGAGCAGGCACAGGCTTTGCTCGACGCCCACGGCGCCAGTCTGGTCACCGATTGCGCCCGCGCGCTGTTGGCCCAGATCCGCCAAGGCCTGCTGGCTGGGCAGGTGGATGCGGCTTTGCAGGAAGACGATGTTTCGGCTGCGCTTGCTCAGGCGCTGGCCGAGCGCTGCAAGCGGCGCTTGAAGCCCAGGCTCAAGACCGTCATCAACCTCAGCGGCACCGTCATCCACACCAATTTGGGCCGAGCGGTGCTGCCTGAAGAAGCGATTGACTATGTGTGCGCCATGATGCGCTCGCCGCTCAATCTCGAATACGACCTGGAGCGTGGCGCCCGGGGCGAGCGCGACAGCATCGTCGAGCCTTTGCTGTGCGATTTGACCGGGGCCGAGGCAGCGACCGTGGTCAACAACAACGCGGCAGCCGTGCTGCTGACTCTGGCGGCGCTGGCCCACGGCCGCGAGGTGCTCGTCTCGCGGGGCGAACAGGTCGAGATCGGCGGGGCCTTTCGCATGCCCGATGTGATGGCCAGTGCCGGCGCGCGCATGGTGGAGGTGGGTACGACCAATCGCACCCATCTGCACGACTACGAGCGCGCCATCACACAACAGACCGCGCTGCTGATGAAAGTCCATACCAGCAACTATGCGGTGCAGGGCTTTACGTCTGCGGTCAGCGAGCGGGAACTGGCCCCGCTGGCCCGCGCCCGCGGGCTCGCTTTGGTGTGCGACCTGGGTAGCGGCGCGCTCATCGATATGACGCGCCTGGGCTTGCCCAAGGAGCCGACACCTCAGGACATGCTGACTGCTGGCTGCGATGTGGTCACATTTTCGGGCGACAAGCTGCTCGGTGGCCCGCAGGCCGGCTTGATCGTCGGCCGCAAGGAGTTGATTGATCGGATCAAGGCATACCCGATGAAGCGGGCCATGCGCCTATCCAAGCTGCCGCTGGCGGCGCTGGAAGCCACCTTGAGGCTGTACCTGCAGCCCGAGCGCCTGAGTCGCGACCTGCCGGTCTTGCGCTGGCTGACCCGGCCGCAGCACAGCATTGCCCGCACAGCCCATGCGCTGAGCGAGCCATTGGCGCGGGCGCTGGCGCCTGCCTATCAAGTCAGTGAAGTGGCGCTGATCAGTCAGATCGGGTCGGGTTCCTTGCCGGTGGAAACCTTGCCCTCTGCGGGGCTGGCGATCGCGCCGCAGAGCCGCCGCAAGGGCACCGCTCTTGAGGCCCTGGCGGCGGCCCTGCGCAGCCTGCCCTCACCGGTGATCGGACGCATCGCCGACGACAGGCTGCTGCTCGATTGCCGCTGTCTGGATGAGTCCGATGCGCTGTTGTCGCAGCTCGATGATTTGCGCAGGGCGCTGTCATGATCGTCGGGACTGCCGGCCACATCGACCACGGCAAGACCTCGCTGGTGCGAGCCTTGACCGGGATCGATACCGACCGATTGCCTGAGGAAAAAAAGCGCGGCATTACCATCGAGCTCGGTTATGCGGCTTTGCCGGTACCCGGTGCCGAGCCTATCGCCTTTGTTGATGTGCCCGGCCACGAAAAGCTGGTGCGCACCATGGTGGCTGGTGCCAGCGGGGTCGACTACGCCTTGCTGCTGGTGGCTGCCGATGACGGCGTGATGCCTCAGACCCGCGAGCACCTGAGCATCCTGTCCCTGCTGGGACTGCGTCAGGGCTTGGCGGTATTGACCAAGGCTGACCGCGTCGATGAGCAGCTGCTGGCGCAGCGCCGGGTCCAGGTGCAGGCCTTGTTGCAGGGCAGCAGCCTGAGCGGTGCCGAGGTGCTGGCCGTCTCAGCCCTGCGCGGTGACGGCATGGTGGCCTTGCGCGAGCGCTTGCTGCAGCAGGCGCGCGTCTTGCGGGACGGTGCCGCCAGGGCCGACGCGGCGATGGCCAAGACCCAGGGCTTTCGCATGGCGCTCGATCGGGTATTCAGTCTGGACGGCGTAGGCACGGTGGTGGCCGGCAGCGTGGGCGGCGGACAGGTCAGTGTGGGGCATACGCTGTGCCTGGCCCACCAGCCTGGGCAGAGTTATCGGGTGCGTAGTTTGCACGGCCATGGCAAGGCCCTGGACGGCGCCAGCGCTGGTCAGCGCTGTGCGATCGGCTTGGCCGGCCTGGAGCGGCAGTTGGCGCAGCGCGGACAAACCCTCTGCGATCCCGCCATTGCGCAAGCCAGTGCTCGTCTGGATGTTTGGCTGCAGCTGGCCGCCAGCGAGGAGCGTCCCTTGAAGTCGGGCTGTACGGTCCATCTGCACCTGGGCACCCAGGACGTCATGGCCACCGTCGCTTTGTTGGGCGCAGCGCAATTGGCGCCGGGGCAGGCCATGGCCGCTCAGATCGTCAGCCGCGAGCCGGTGCCCGCTTGGTGGGGCGATCGCCTGGTGCTGCGCGACGCCTCTGCCTCACGTACCCTAGGTGGCGGGCGGGTGCTCGACCCCCAGGGCCTGCCTCGCTACCGCAGCCGCCCTGAGCGGCTGGCTTATCTGCAGGCGCTGCTCGAGCCCGATGCGCGCGCGCGTTTGCTCGCCGCTTTGGCGCCATCACCCTTTGGCATCGATGCGACAGCCTGGTTGCGCAGAGAGGGTTGGACTCAGTGGCCTTTTGAGCCGTCCCAGCTTGAAGGCGTGGTCGAGGGCGAGGGTTGGTTGATCTCTGCCCAGCGACTTCGTCAGGCCGAGTCCACCGTCTTGACCATGCTGCGCGAGTTTCACGCCAAATACCCTGAGGACATCGGCCCTGACCTGCGCCGCGCCCGCGCTCTGGCGCTGCCCCGCATGCCTGAGCCCTTGTGGAACGCGCTGCTCGCGCAGTTGGTGCGAGAGGGTCATATCAGCCGGCGTGCTGGTTTCATACACCTGGTCGAGCACGGCGCCCAGCTGCGCCAGGCTGAGAAGATCGTGGCCCAAAGGGCCCTGCCCCTGTTGCTCGATGGTCGATTTGATCCGCCTTGGGTGCGCGACATCGCCGGCACCATGCGCCTGCCCGAGGTGCAGGTGCGCAGCGTGCTCGCCCGTTTGGGCAAAAGTGCTGAGGTGTTTCAGGTCTGCAAGGATTTGTACTACCACCCGCAGGTCGTGCAGGAACTGGCAGAACTCGCACGTCAGATCGCCGAGCGCGACGGCCAGGTGCTGGCGGCCTCCTTTCGTGACGCTACCGGCCTGGGCCGCAAGCGGGCGATTCAAATTCTCGAGTTTTTTGACAGAGTGGGTTTTCTGCGCCGCGTCGGTGATGCCCACCTGCTGCGGCCCGCAACGCTACTTTTTCCTGCAAGGGAAGGACCATGAACAAGGAAGAAAAACGCCCCCGGTGGGGCGGCCGGGCTTCAAACCCGGTGGGTGACGCCACGCGTCGCTGGGTGGGTTCGACTCCCGCTTTCTTCCGCCAATTGACAGTCCGGGATCGCGAGCGCACCGCATGAACATCCTTGGATTCGATTACCCGGACTCTCTGTACTATCTGCTCGAGCGCGATATGTGGGTCCAGCCGCTGGACGCAGGCCTTGTGCGCATAGGCATGACTGCTTTCGGAGTGCGTATCAGCGGTCACTTCTTCATGTGTCGCCCAAAACCTGTCGGCACCGAGATCGTTCAGGGCGCAACGCTGGCCGTCGCCGAACTCAACAAGGCGGTGGTGACCATCAAGTCGCCGGTCAGCGGCCGGGTGCTCGAGACCAATGCGCTGCTGGTCGATCAGCCCGAGTTGATCGAGCGCGACCCCTACGGTCTGGCCTGGCTGGTGATGATGCAGGCCAATTGCTGGCAGGACGACTTGGCGCAACTGGCCCATGGCCCCGCGCTACGCCAGCAGGCTGAGCGTCGCATGCGTCTGGAAAACCTGGACTTCAGCCTGGGGCCTGCATGAGCGATGCAAGCGGTGCGCGCCAGGGCATGGCCCTGCTGGTCTGGTCGGCCACTGTGGAGCAGTCCGAGCGCTGCGCGATCGTCTGGATGAGTGCCCAGGCCTGCGCCGCGTTGGATTTGCAGGTCGAGATGTATTTCACGGGCCCTTCGGTTCGCCTGTTGCTGGTCGAGCAGCAGACGCAGCGTATCGGTTACGGTGATGATGCCCAGGCGCTATCGCATCACCTGATGCAGACCCAGCAGGCCGGTGTCGGTCTCTGGGCCTGTAGCCAAGCCCTGCACCATCTGAAAATCTCGCCCGCCAGCCTGGTTCCAGGCTGCGCCACGGGCGGCTTGGTGCAGTTTGCCGCTCGCTGTGCCGACCCTCGCTGGGGCAGTCTGGTTTTTTGAGCGCCATGGCAGACCCCTCCCATAGCCGCTCTGGCGGTCAAGCCGCGTTGAGCAGCCTATGTTCGCGCTATTCGCTGGGCATCAAACACCTGGGGGAGCCCGGGCCGAATGAGGCGCAACTGGGCAGCCTGATTGACGCGGCGCTGCGGGCGCCTGATCACGGCGAATTGGTGCCGTTTCGGCTGGTGGCTATCGAAGGAGCGGCGCGTCAACGTTTGGCCGTCTTGTTTGAGCTCCATGCCAGCGACAGGGGCAAGGACGAGGCAGGCACGGTCATCGAGCGCGAGCGCGCTCTCAAGGCGCCGCTGACCCTGGTGGTGCTGGCGCGCATAGACCTGGCCCACCCGCTGGTGCCGGCGCATGAGCAATGGATGTGTGTGGGTGGTGCCATTACCAACGTGCTCAATGCCGCTCACGCCATGGGTTTTGCCGGCAAGATGCTCAGCGGCGACAAAACCCGCTCAGCCCGGCTGGCCGCGGCCTGGTGCGGACCGGGCGAAACTTTGGTGGGCTGGATCGCCCTGGGCACGCCGAGCCGCTCGCCCCGCAGCGGCCGTGCCAAGGCCTTGGCCGCTGAGGTGCTGCGCCACTGGCCGCCGCAGGGGCAGGGCTAGCGCCGCCGCTCAGGTGTTCTTGGAGATGGTGATGGTGGGGAACTTGGTGCTGAAGTCCTTGGCCCTGAGCGCCACCCGGACCGCCAGCTTGTGGGCGATGTCCCGATACAGCAGTGCCGCCGGGCTGTCGGGCGTGGCCACCACGGTGGGCGTGCCACTGTCGGCCTGCTGGCGGATGTCCATGGACAAGGGCAGGGCGCCGAGCCAATCGATGCCGTATTCCTGCGCCATTTTGCGGCCGCCGTCGGCGCCAAAAATATGTTCGACATGGCCGCAGGCGCTGCACACATGGACGGCCATGTTCTCGATCAGGCCGAGGATGGGGA
>Ga0078894_10000915_pt1 | contig 21204 bp, 60 predicted proteins | sample LauGreSu1BDMLBSD_2_FD_67506 | JGI IMG/M metagenome (GOLD analysis project Ga0078894, IMG submission 67506) | Freshwater lake microbial communities from Lake Michigan, USA - Su13.BD.MLB.SD (version 4) (version 4) | ecosystem: Environmental > Aquatic > Freshwater > Lake | place: Lake Michigan... | reverse complement strand
TAAGGATGGTATTAGTACTAGGATTTATATGTATAAGAGTGTTCTTTTGACGGTTGAAGAAATGAGTATTTTGGAGAATATTTTGAGTGAACATTTGAGTGAAAAATCTCACATTCAGCCAATTAATTTGACCATTATCCTCAATCGATTACGCCTTATTCGGTCTAATCAAAACTCTAACTAAAAGAATGGTTTTGCAAATGGAAAAGAATCAAAAGGAAATCAATAAAATGGACTTGGAATCAATTTTAGCGGTTTATGGCGCATCTAGTAAGCGGCCAACTAATCCCGATTGTGGTAAGATTTATCTGATTGGTATTAATGAAGAAAATAAAGGAGAAAATTATGCCGTGTCGTGATTGGGATGATGGTTTGGAAATGGACCGTCTTAGGAAAAACAAGGCTTTTCTAGAAGCAGCATTGTGCGCTATTCTTACTGCTAAAGATTTATGGTATAACTATAACGATATTTTAGACGATATTGACTATGATGAGGCTGGTATTAGTAAACAAGAATTGATTGACTGGTGGGAAAACCATAAAAAGAAGGATGTTATTCGTAAACAACGGGAAGCGTCAGAAAAGGAAAAGCAAGACCTTAAATCGGTCGCTTTGAGTAAACTCTCTCAGAAAGAACGAGAGGCTTTGGGACTATAATGACTATTGATAATCTTATGGGTTTGATTATTGGGGCGATTATTGGTGAGTATTTTGTTAATTATGTCTTGCAGGGTTGGGACTATAAGCCAAAACTGGCTAATGTCTTTTGGTTTACTGTTGGTGGCTATATCTTTAATACAGTATTTTTCTCTTAGAATTGGGAAATAAATAATGAATGTGTCTGATGGAGAATGGAATCTTGGCCGAATTATTGTGGTAATGTATAACAATGGGCAGACTAAGAATGTGGCCTATTTTAATAGTCGTGTTCAGGCTGAACGGGCTATGTATGAATGGATTGGGGAAAATAATGGCTAAAATTGCAAAAATCAATAAGATATTTTCTTTCCACTATAATGGTCAAGATATCTATTGTTTGCACAGAACAGGTCAGAGAAAAGATAAAGAGTATAAATACACAATGGTATCATCTAGTAAATTTCCTAGTTCGTATATTCATATGGAAGATCATTTAGAAGAAGAAGATATCGTGCCATCCCTGCCTGCTATTTTTATTGGAGAAAATAATGATTTCTGAAATTATTGACGATGAGAAGACGGTGCCTGATTACCGATTTGATTTGCCCGTTATTGTAATCAATAAGCAAATAGACATGACCGTTATTTTAAAAGAGTTTTTTGAAAATAAAAACGGCGACTTTGCTTATCATGGTTATACTATCAATCATAATGGAGTCTGTTCCTTTGCTCCATATGCAATTTGGGATGATCACATCAAAGATTGGACTAAATTCAAGGGAAAAGTTGTTCTGAGTAATTATGCGGAGAATGAGTAATGAAATTCGGTTTTAGAATAACCTATCATAAATCTATCCCACATTCACAAAAATTGATAGATTTTCTAGAGGATCGTAAAACTCACTTTTGTTCCCCAGATTCATATAAGTGTCGAACTGATTCTGGTGCATTTTTTAGGCGTGGATTGCTTGGATTAGCAGTCGGACCCAACTTTCAAACAAATCAAGACGATCCAATAATCTATACGTTTAAGAGATTAAGTAGAAATAGGCGGGTATTTGGTTTAGTACCAATCTCATTACTTGTTCCAAAAAATCCCCCAATAAACTTAGAACAATGTATGTGTGCTATTCATAGGGGTGGACAAAGAGTTAATCTGGCGGTCCCATATAATGAAAGCGATTATGAAACATATTTTGAAACTGGAAATATCAAGGGATAATTAAAATGACTAAGAAAGAATTGCTTGAACTTTTGAAGGATGTGCCGGATGATGGTTTGATTGTTGTTCATGGACATTCTGATGGTAATGGCTATAATGATTGTTTTGATGTAGAGGAAAAAACTATTACCCGTACTGTTCCTTCTGGACACACTTGGAATTGGAGAGGACAATACGAAGAACCTTGGAAAGATACCAAACCAGAAGATATCATCAAGGCTTATGTAATCAACTGAGAGGAAAATATGAGTGAATATTCACAAATATTAGAGTCTTTCAAGAGAGTCTATCTCACAGAAGATAAGATCAATAAGCAGATGGAAACTATACAGTGGAGAAGAGGAAACGCTAATCTTGATCCACTAGATTCTGAACCATTGAGAAATGCAGCAATAATAAACCTAGAGATATGTGCTGAACTCCATGCGGACATGGAGTGGGATATGATACGCCTTTTTAATAGAGTAGAACAAAGTGTGGAAGAACGGCGAAGGCACTAGGTATGTACTCAGTTTTGGATTTTGCTTGACTTCCACGCAGAGCGTGGTAGACTACGAGAACAAGGAGACAAACAATGCCTAACTTGACTAAGTTGGATAAACAAGACATTATACACACTCTTAATGAACAGCGAACATATATTGATAGTTTAAAAAGACTAGGTTGTCAAAGTGAGTTATCTCAATCTCTTTGTGATAATATTCTTGGCTATAATAAACTAATGATGGAGATAATTGACCCTCCTTCTCGCAAGATTGTAAAACTATTTGATAGGGATGAACAATGAGATTACAATATTTTATTGATCAGTTGCAGTATTTCAAAGGACTTGACGAAATCGGGCCAAATGCTAAAATAACGAGCATAGCCTACAGACGAGGTTGTATTGAAATTCTTTGGGATAATGGTTCTTTTGGTTCAGTTGTCGATGAAACTAAGATAGCCTCATGGTCAAAACAAATTGTGGAGATGAAATCAAAATGAACAGATATAGACTGAATGAAATTGGTTCTGCTATTGCTCCTATTGTTGTTATAGCTATTATTATTGGTATTCGTTGTCTAGTTGGATTTACCGATCCTGTTGGAGCAAAACGAACCCTAGAAAACCAAGGATATTCAAATGTAGAAATTACTGGATGGCGACCGTTCGCCGCATCAGAAAGTGATTCTTGTTCTACGGGATTTAAGGCTAATTCTCCTAATGGTACAATTGTTACTGGTGCTGTTACTAAGGGTATTTTCAAGGGCAATACAATTAGATTGGATTGAATATAAAAATGAGACAGTGGACTCCGATTGTTGAATCTTTGCCCGAATTTGGCAAGACTGTTATTGTTGAATTGACCAATAATGAGTATCTTGGGCAAGATTGGGACGAGGTTGTTCCAGCACAACTACATAAGTGCGATCTTACGGGAATTATGTGGTGGTCAGCAATGAGAGAACCCTTTTGTGGAAGTGGACTTCTAGAGATTATTAATCTGTCATCTACTCATATATGGACAGAACTTCCATTTAGTTCTTGTGAGAGTTTAAACTGTATTTACTATCAGGAGAAAAATAATGAATAATTGCTCAAACTGTAAGCATTGGGAATTTCCCCGAACTAAATCTTGGGGAAATGATAAGACCTATGGCGAATGTAAAGCTGTTTTACATAATGATAATTACAAATTTGATCCTTATCCAGACGAAGATGAAGATAATGATCCAGACACTTTTAACATTCCTCTTGCTTGCGTTGTTGACGGTAGTGGATATTATGCAGGTTTGAGAACTCGGGGTGATTTTAGTTGTTGTTTACATGAGAAGAAGGAATGATAAAAGAATGAAATACTTTCTACTAATCGCCGGAGATAATTATTATCCTAGTGGTGATACAGGAGATTGGATCGAATGTTATCAGACATATGAGGAAGCACTAAATACTATTACTGAAATTCCAAAAAAATGGCCGAATGGTCAATATAAAATCAATGATCGAATATATGACTGGTATTATATTGTAGACTTGAAGGAGTGGATATACATATAAATGAAAACTAATTCTAATTCTTGGAATCTGCGTCTCTCTATTTATTCCTTTACGTATTCTATTTATTAGTTATTATGGTGGATACAAGAAAAGAAAAGATTCGTCTCAAAAAACAAATAAAAAGGAGATGATATGTTAACCCAAAGTAAAGATATAGCAAAAATTTTAGTGGATGGTCTTCAACAAAAAACCAATCTGGAAAAAGTTGATTGTATTGAGTTTTGGGAAGATCAACCAAGACTTTTACGAGATGGTTATGTTGGAATATATGGTTTTTGCGAAAAGAACAATAGTGTAGATTATGGAATATCATACGATTGGAAAGAAGATAAAATAACAGCTATAAGTTCAGTACTAGAAAGAATATATGATTTACTAGAACAGTATTTTACTGGCAAAATTCTTAAAAGAAAAGATGGCAGTCTGGGATTGATCCTTACTAATAAGATGGAGATAAAATGATTACAGTCAAACACCCACGAAAAGACTCAATAAAATTTAGCGATCTTGTCATTGGAGAAACTTTCATAGTTGCTGAACCCGGTCTTTATGACAATACTGTTTACGCAAAGACATCAATTGGATCTGGTATTAATGGATTTAATTATGGAACAGGACTGTCCTCCAAATTTGATCTAGATGAGAAAGTAATTCTTGTCGATGTTATTGTTGAATACTCAATTAGGACATGACTAAGGTGTAGCTGTGGATTCTTCATTACTTCAAACTTTAGTTCTAGAGAATAGCATTATTGAAATTCACTATAATGAAAACTTGAACAAGAGTCCCTATCTAATACGAATGTTTAGCTATACTGATGGTATGATTGAGTGGAGAACCGACGCATTAGGCGTAAAAATATTAATTCTTTTTATAGAAAGTAAAACTTTATGACACATTATATTGTAGACTTGAGGGAATGGATAAATGAATAATAAATTTGAACACTATTTTGCCCTACAACATCCAGATCGTGAAGACGAGTGGTGTATTTGCCCAAAGGATTTTTGGGAAAAGAACAAATATATACCAGATCATGAATGTGAACTTGAAATAGAGGGATTTTATCAATGTATGGAGCATACATTTACATCCACAATTGAAAACCCAAGAGAAGCATTGGAAAAACTTGGATTTGAAATTCTCGACAATCCAGATTGGTACTTTATATGAGTAAATGGAACAAATGGAAACTAATTCATAAAGAAACTGGACTATCTTTTAATGAATATCGCAAGAAATATTCTATTAAGCCAAAGGATTATATTTGTAGTCGAGATTTAAGCGACTTATCTAATTCGGAAGTTATTCCTGTTCTGCTACGAACGGGAATTCCAGCAATATATGTAGATCGAAAAAATTTCTGTGGCGATTGTCCTTATATGTTATTCCTTGACAACAAGGAATGGCGAGTTATAATGGTTCCGGCTTCGCCTCCACCAACATAATCAGTACGGATAGAAAAATGAGTACAGTTATAGTCAAAGGAATATACGCTGAACAATTGATGGAATGGTTTTATAACTCAGTCAGATCAGACGGTGGTGATGGTGCCGCTGTAATTTGTTGTGGTAATCCCTCTGAAACCGCAGATTTTTTCATAAGGTGGTGGAAGGAAAATCACCTTCCTGACATGAAAAGAGGAGGATATAAACTAGACGAATTTTATCACCCAAAAGAAGTATATTTGGGATTCGATGGAGAAACCATTATTAATTACCACGATAATAATGAGAACTTCATGTTCTCTGATAAAAAGATAGAGATGTATCATGGAGATATTAGCTTTTTTGTTGAAGAAGATTGTGTCTCTGGGCATGATATAACCAATCCTTTTAAGTGTTTGAAAGTTAAGGAAGTAAATGATGATACTCAAATTACCAGAAGATTTTGTCACTAGAGTTTATGACTCCACGGGTAAAGAGCTAAGACATTGTATTTGGTGCAATACAGAAACTGGCGAAGCTGTTCATTATAAATTGCCACTCAGACATACAATTGATCACACTGGTGGAATTAGTATAGCTACAGAATGGAGATATCACAAAGCTCCTCTTATTTACGAAAGAATTATTAATGAGCGTCAAATATAGTTATCGATTAATTAGGCTAGTAGCATTAGCGGCTGGACTATATTGTATCTTGTGGCCCGCCCCAATGTTTTTACTTCCAAAAGAAATGGGCGAGGCTTATGCGGATTGGCTATTTGGTATGAGCGGATCAAATGATCCATCAAGATTCGCAGCATTACCATTTGTTTATATGTTGTCGTTTCCGGTTGGAGTTGGAATAACTTTGGGAATAATTGTTGAGATAATCAGTTCCTATCTTAGAAAGCCCGACAGGGCTAAAGAATCCCCTTGACAACGCCGATAGCTATGGTATACTCTGAGAGAAGGAGAAAGCGATGAGAGCAACTAAAACAACCAAACTTGAGCTATGTCTACCCGATCTAGAAGATATCATTAACGAGTATCTTCTTCTTAAGATGGGTTTTTCTGAGTGCGATGACAGAAGTTTTCACTGGAAAGTGGTAAATAAGCCTCGTCCCGGCTCCGATATTCACGATAGCGTTGATAATCATGTGTTTGATGGCGTTGAAATAACAGTAACGGAGCAATAAAATGACTGATCCAGCAAAAAATTGCGATAACGATAATCTAGCACCGATTAAAGTGTCTGAAAACCCAGACGGCTCATTTACTCTAGAATGGGATGAAAATCACCCAAGTCTACAGTTCCTAAATGAGATGACGCCGAACGAAATTGAAGAATGGTTTATTAAAGCAATGGAGGACGCACTGAAATCTTATGAAGATCATCCACAAGCCTAGATTCAAAACAGATGCTGTTATTGAGCATTACCGTCTAAAGGATAATGTTCCCATCCGGTATGTTTGCTCGTCCGAATGTAGCAGGGACAACGAGGTAGAGGATATATTCTATCGGGAAACTCCTCATCCAGAGTTTGGTAATAGATACTTTGGTCTAGTAACGCTTAATAATCAAACCTATATTAGAAACGCCGATGCTATTGAAAACAAGATATTTGGTTGTGTTGAGAATGACGAGGGCGATCTTGAATACAGCGTATGCCGTTGGCATTATAACAAGTTTAAAAATGGCAATATGATCGATGGTGGTCGAGCTTATATCAAAAGTACTGGAAAAGTGTACCTTTACAAAGTAAAGGATGGGATTCTACAAGAGGTGAACCAATGAGTTGGAATTATCGTGTAGTAAAGAATAGTCCTGATATGTTTTTGACAGAAAGATGTATGTATACAATCAATGATGTATACTATGACGATAATCAGGATATTGTTAATGTTGGCAGAGAATCGCCAGTGGTAGGTGACGATATTGAGGAACTCAAGTGGATATTACAAAAGATGCTAGAGGCTTGCGATAAACCCGTTATCGATTATAATACCGGAGAAGAAGTATGACTTTTGAAGAGTGGTTCAAGATCGTAACTAAACAAGACTTTGATACAATGCTTAGAGAAACTATTGATCTAGTTGCATGGGATCATGGACTAGGTTGCGATGCCAAACATAACCTAAAGGAATGGATTAGTAATATCTATAATGCTGGATGGAACGATGGAAAAGGATCTAAAACAACACAAGAGATTCTCTCTAGCTTAGAAGAGATAAAATAAAACTATCTGAAAGAAATGATGTTAACTAAAAAAGAAACACTAGTCTTTATAGCAATTTTAACTTCAACAATATTACTGGCACTATACGTTCTTCATCTTAATGATCTTCATCAGAAAAACGTTAAGAAACTTTCTGAACCACCACTTATCAGGTGCATTTACTGCAAAGGCACTGGAGAAAGAGTAGAGGACACCAATAATATCTGGATGAAAGCTAAGATACAATTATATCTAAATCAACATCTGAATGTTGACAAGTGCCAGAAGTGTGTTAAAATACCAGAAGGCAATACTTACTTGTACTGCGATGAAGCAGAAAGTATGTATAGAAGTTTTGTTACAGAATACGCTCATCTTGGGCCGAAAATGGAAAAGGTTCAATGTAGCGAATGTATGGGCATGGGTGAGTTTACGAGTCTAGATAAAGACGATCACTACATAACACAAAAGGAATATGAGGAAAATGAGTCCCGAAAAAGAACAGATTCTGTACAATAAGTATCCAGAACTATTTCAAAATAGAGAGTTGCCGCCATCTGAGAGCCTAATATGTTTCGGCTGTAGTCATGATGATGGCTGGTATGGTATCATCTCTAACCTTTGTTTCATGATTAAACAGCATGAGAGAAATATAGAGGGACAAACAAAGTATAAGCAAAAAACCGATCCAGAATATAAGCTAGATTATACTCCGGTTAAATTTGAACAAATAAAAGAAAAGTACGGAGGGCTTCGTATATATCATCACGGCGGGGATGAATACGTTCACGGTCTGGTCAGTATGGCAGAAGCTATGAGCTATCAAATCTGTGAAATATGTGGTAATAAGGGCGAACCTAATAAGGAGGGTTGGATTAAAACAACTTGTAAACTTCATGAAATTCAATGAGTGGCTTAATGAAATAGAAGGATTTGGTCTTCGTGCGGAGAGAATCCATGACGATCTAGTTAAAAAAGAAACTAATTGGCTTACTGTTAGAGAATGGTTAGAGGCAGCTTATGACGAGGGATATAGTCATGCACAAGCTCCTGTTCCGGATTCTGAATCTGCTTCGTATTGGCGTAAAAAAATGTGGGGAGGCCAATTTCCTCGCATCTGGTAGTTGACAATCGCGTTTCGTATGGTATAATAAGAGAGTTCCGAGGTTTTACCTTTTAAGGAGAATGATTATGAAGAATGTTCTATTGGCTACGGTTCTTGTTTTTGTTGGTACGTTTGCCTATGGCGGTGAGTGTGCTAATGGAAGTTGTAAGGTTCGTAGTAGGGTAGCAACTGTAACAAAGGAAGTGGTACAGGTTCCCGTGGAAGTTACCCGCAAGACTGTGGAAGTAACACGCAATACGGCTCGTCGCGTTGGTTCTAGGGTTCGTTCTTTTGTTCGTTGATCCCCAGTAGGGGTGTTTAAAACCAGACCAATCTGGTAGTTTCTTCGGGTATTGACTATTTGGGTTTGCGCATATAAGATCGCTAGTCGATGCCCAATAGTCTACCCGGAGAATTTTTTGTACATATTTTAAGGACACAAGATGAAACTTCTAAAAGAAAATGATGCTTGGCAAGTTTATCAGAGCGATATTAACGAGCAACTAATAGTAGTCTGTCAAACTCAGAATGATATTGGTTCACTGAATATGAGCGTCAAAAAAGATTCTTTGCTGAGACTTATTCAGGTATTACATGATGTATATTTTAGTCAAGAACGATGCTGAGTTTATTCAAGTTGATCCTAATAATGGTAAATTAGATATGCCTCTTGGTTATCCTTGTCTATTTTGTTTAAAGGAGTGGTATGGTGATTGGCAATACTGTTTCGTTTATGTTCCGCCAGATATTAAATGTCTGAATAGTTTTATTGTGGGAGTAAATGCCGCGTGTTAATTAAATGCTACGGCGGACCTTGTGATGGTCAAATTATAGACGTTTCCCAAGAAGGAGAAACTTTAAGAATTCCCAGTACGATTCCTATGCCTTACAAAATTGAAGAAGAATACAAATTTGCACAATATGTGCTGGTGATTGAAGACGACAATGGCTGGTCAACTGTAAAATATACTCACGTTGTTTAAGAAAGGTTTTTATGCTCAAGAAGATGTTTGTTGGTATGATGATCGGTCTTAGTGTTTGTTCTATGTCTAGTGTTGGTGCTGCACCACCAAAGGCGACAAAGAAACTAGGTAGTCCTATTTCAAAGCATAACATCAAGCCGGGAGACGTTATTGCTGTTGAAGTAAATATTCTTGGTACAACTAAGATTGTGCTTGTTTATGTACATAAGGATATGTCTGCGGACTATATGTACAACGGCAAGCTCTATCCTTTTCCTCTTGTTGATCTTGACAGTTTTGTATGGGCGTTTTATATTAAGCAATGAGACACATTTCATCAAAACCACTGTTTAATCCTATAGTACATGATGATACCACAAGGATCGTGGTATTGTCTGTACTTATAGTTTTATCTTTGATTTGCCTATACAAGATTATGAGGTATTATTTCCAATGACTATACTCGACTATTTCACAAAACATAAATCTGTTGCTAGTTTGCAGTTTTCCTCTCCAGAAGAAGTAGAAAACTATACTTGTAACAACTTTGTGATTGACGATAAGCTGTATCTTCTAAACAACGCTGGTCGAGTTGACTATATTATTCGTTTAGACACATTGGTTGACGAAAACGAAGAAGGATTTCTTATGCACAACAAGTTTTATCCTAGTCCAATAACAGTTAAAGTATTCTTTGGAGGCGTTAATGGTGGATGATTCTACTATTGATAGACTATGGAATGAGTGGCTTGACAAGAAGCGACCAGTTGTTACACTAGGGGGCGAGTCGATATCTAATCGGGAAAGATACGAAGATATTCTCGACTTTATGGAATTGGCTTTTCATGCGGGATTTGAAGCAAAATTAAGGTATTCTTCGGAAGAACAATTACAGAAATAATATGCTGAAAATTAGCGAAGTTAAAAAGTGGGCCAAGGAAAAGGGGTACACAGTAATTAAAGACAAGGGCGACGAAGAAAAAGACGAGCCTGTAACTTATTACTGGTATAAGAATGATGACGAATCTATTTGTGGTATGGAACCAAGCGTGAGTAAAGTAGCTACCGCCGTATATAATGATTTAAGTGACTATAAGTGGGTAGACTACCAGAAAAACTATAAAGAGTTAGAATAATGGGAAAAATCAAGATTATATGCGAAACCAATGATACTAAGTATGAATTTATAGGTAATCAGACTGATAAGATCCTATTTCGTTCTCATGGAGAGGACAATACAGTAAAACTTGGTGAGCTTAGATATATCCATAATAGAACCTATTATTGTAGTGAGAGTATGAAGGCTATGGAAGGTACTTTTTATTACTGGACACCTGTAGATAAAACTATTACTAATAGTTTAGTATTCTGTGATCTAATTGAAGACTTAGAAAAAGGAATTATGACTTGAAAGCTACACTAGAATTTGATCTGCCAGATGAACAGCTTGAGTTTGAGACTGCTAATAATGCAGGAAAAATGAAGAGTCTAATCTGGGATTTTGGGGAACAGCTACGATCATGGGATAAGTATGGTCATAATTTTAAAACCGCAGATGATGCGATTGATGAAATTAGGGCTTATTTTATTCAGTGTATTAATGACTATAATTTGGATAGTACTTATGGGTGAGGAGACTTAGATGGCATCGTCTGAAAAATTTGTAAAGCTTGTCAGCAAGAAAGACGAATGGTATGATGAGGGTACGGAAGTGTTCGATGCTTCTATTTGTGATTGGGGAAGAATCCACAAGCGTATGACAGTAGAACATTTTGAAAAGAACTGGAAACTATCCGGTCAGATTCTCTCCCTTGGATTGCGTAACGGTTTTTGGGACGAAGAACTTTGTCTGCTAGAAGAGTTTGATATTTCTATAGTAGAGGAACAGATATATTGAAAAATCATCATAAATATGATAAACTCAAACTATTAGTAGAAAAGATTTGTTTGGAAGCTATAGAAGCACAAAAACAAAGAGAATCTAAAACAGGATATGGTCTTGATGACTATACGGAAGGAAGAATAGTAGGCGGTGCCGCATTGGCAAGAAAAATAATCAGAGAAATTAGGAGTATTCAATGAGCCAAGTCAAACTAATTAGTGCGACACCCGATGCAGAAAAGATTATGAGTTATTGTGCTAGGGTAAGTAATCCGGCCAATCAAGATAATGAGAACTACGCTAAACTTCTAAAGTATTGCATTGATCACCAACATTGGTCAATATTTGAAATGGCTTTTCTTACCCTTGAAGTTAATACAACTAGAGGATTGGCCGCACAAATCTTACGACATCGTAGCTTTACTTTTCAGGAGTTTAGCCAGCGATATGCCGATACTACTCTTCTAGCAGACGATGTGCCTGTATTTGAGCTTCGTAGTCAAGACAATAAGAATAGACAAAACAGCATTGATAATGTTAGCGATGAAATTAAAGCAAAATGGAATACTCAAATCCGCGAACATTTCTCAAAAGCCAAAGCTCTTTATGATGGTATGATTGCGGACGGTATTGCCAAAGAATGTGCGAGATTTGTTCTTCCATTAGCTACTCCAACTAGGCTTTATGTTAGTGGGTCAGTACGCTCATGGATACATTATATTCAATTGCGTAGTAGTAATGGCACTCAAAAAGAACATATGATTATTGCTAATGAATGTAAGAATATTTTTTCTGAACAGTTCCCAACAATAGCAGAAGCTTTAGGATGGACAACATGACACCAGTTGAAGAAGTTAGGAAACTTTGCGAGAGAATTATACAAGATTGGCGAGATAATACAATTAAATCAGAGTTTATTCCCGCTGCCGTACTAGCAGAAACTATTTTAATTATCCTTGATAGAAAAGATGACTAAAAATACTCAGTGCGATATCTGCAAACAAAAAACCAGTATCTATACTAAAGTTCATAAGACCATTCCTTTTGTGGATGGGCGAAATTATGAAAAGGTTTGCTTTGGTTGTTTTAATGTGCCAAGAACCATAGAACAAACTTATTCATCAGATGGCTGTTTAAAAGATCATACTGAATTAGATTACTCCCCCGAATATCTTCACTCAGCCAAGGAGTTGACAAACGAGGGCTGTTGTGATACGCTTAAAGAAGCTAAGACCTGTGTGGAGGCAGTAACCAAACTATGCTCTAAAGCTAAAAAAAGTGTTAAGCTAAAAGGAAAACCCAAACCAGAATGGATAATCAAATGACCAATGAACAAATGAAGGAAGCGTTCAAAAAAATATTGGAGAAACAGAGCAAACACGATCTGTATTGGGATACCGCTACAGTAATCTCTGCTTTCCCAGGAACAGGAAAGACAGTTTATTTTCAGAGATCGAAATTTAAGAAGGTATTAGATAGCGATAGCTCAAAATTTGACAAACAATACTTTCCAGAAAATTATATCGAGCATATCAAAGAATCATTGAATGATTTGTCGATATATAAAATCTTTGTTTCTTCTCACAAAACAGTACGAGAGGCATTAGTTAAGCACAATATTGGATTTACTCTCATATATCCCGAAAGAGAACTGAAGGAAGAGTATATTAAAAGATACGAAAATAGAGGGAATACTCCCGAGTTCGTTGCTTTAGTTGACAAAAATTGGGACTCATGGCTAGACGAGCTTGACAATCAAGAAGGATGTGATAAAATCAAGTTGAAGGCTGGCGAATTTATCGGGGATGTACTAGCATAATGAAATACTTAGTTACTGGTCAAGGCTATAAGCAAAACGATTTTAACAAACAGACAGAAATACTCTTTCTGAAAGTTGACGCTGTTGATTCTCAAGAAGCAGAGGTTTTGTTTATCGAATCTTTGTGGAATGACAAATATACTTTTGTGAAAACCATTTCTGTAGTAGAAAATGAGGACAATTGATGACTCCGGGTCTTTGCTGTATCTCGCTAGAACTTAAAGATCGTGGCATCGGCCACCAGACCATGACCTTTAAACGATTCGCTTCCTTGCCACGCGAGGAAGCTTTACGGACGCTTGGCGAGCGTATCCTAAACAATCTACAAACAACCAACGAAACAATCCAGTATTGTGCTGAAAACAACTGGGTTTATCGTGTTAGTAGCGATATTTTTCCACTAATTACTTATGACGAAGCTAATGTTTCACTAGAAGATTTACCTAATCATGAGGAGATTCAAGATGAATTTGACAATATTGAGCAAACTATTCGCAGCACTAATGTTAGGGTGTCTTGTCACCCTAGCGAGTTTAATGTTCTTGCATCAACAAACCAGAAAGCAGTTGACAAAACCATTACCGAACTCAATTTCTACTCCTCATTTTTTGACCGTGTGGGTTTAGCAGCAGACTATTCTGCTCCTATGAATATTCATGTTCATAATAAGAGCGGAAGTTATGATGAGATTATTGGTAGATTTATCCATAATAAGAGTCGTCTTGACGAAAACTGTCGTAAGCGATTAGTTATCGAAAATGATGACAAAATTAACTGTTGGAGTGTGGACGAACTAGTAACTATCTTCTATCCTCGTACAAATATTCCAATTACATTCGACTATCTTCATCACAAGTGCAATCCTAATGGTCTAGACGAGGAGACTGCTATCAAGCGTTGTTACGAAACGTGGCGTGGATATAGACCATTGTTTCACTATAGCGAATCGGCTCCGGGCAATAATCCTCGCAAGCATGCGGAGTATGCTACACAACCAATTAATACCTACGGTCTGGATTTCGATCTAGATTTTGAAATTAAGGGCAAGTGTAAAGCTATCAAAAAATATCAGGAACTTTATCCGACTTTCGGATATTGTCTGCCTCCCACAATGGTTGTAAATTAGTATAATGAAAACAAATCTTTTGCTGTTCTAAGTTTGTTAAATCAAAACTAGCACAAGGAATGATATGATCTATATGCCAGCCATTTCTACCATAATTATTCCATGTCATACCTTCTGTAAATTTTGACTCCAAATGCTGTTTGAGATAATCTACTGTACATCCTATAAGTTCCACTGTTTTTGTGCCATCCTTTTTTATCAACGACCTCATTCTTCTTGATAAATTCATTTTAATTTTAAATAATGGATCATTATGATATCTATTGAGAATATAATTAGATGTGTATTCCCTTCTTTTTTCCTTATTCTTTTTTTGATATTCTCTAACATCAGCTAATCTTTTTTCCCTATGTTTTACATATTGTTCTCTCCTTCTTTGCTTAATTTTTTCGGGATATAATTTTAATTCTACTCTTTTTTCTTCAAGTCTCTTATCTCTGTGTTTTTGATAACATTTTCTACTAGATTGCAAGACTTTATCATAACATCTTTCTCTATATTTTCTTTTTTCTATAACTCTTTTTTGTTGATGTTTTTGATACAAACTTTGGTTATAAGTCTTATGACACGGTTTACACTTTGCCATTAGCCCATATTTTCCATCCTTATGTTTATTAAAATACTCAGCAGTAGCAGGAAACGTCTCTTGACAAACGGTACAAGTCTTGGTATGATTCATCGGTGACTCAAATAAAAAACGCCCAAGAAACAATTAGTGCGAGTAATTGAATCAAGAGCGTTTAGTTGTTTTGTCTTATTTTGAAACGTCTCGCACACGCCTCAGTTTAATATACACCATATTCTGGAAGACAGTATGATTGACTTTAAAAACATTGTTGATAGAATGAATTCTATATCGCTCCATCAGTGCAATCGTGAAAAAGATGGTTCTCCAAGATGGGCAATGCATCCACTAACTTGTGGAAATGATTCATCCCATCCTCCGTTGTTTCCCTGGTTCGATGGTGAACAGATTTGTTTACTATGTTCAGAATGTGATTATACCCAAAAGAACTCCTCTATATTTTAATGGAACAAATAATGAATAAGTATGAAGAAGTAATGAAAAGGCTTGACGGTGCCGAATGTCTTATGGATATAGTAAACGCCATGACTCTTGCTCGTAAATGGTATGATGTTGGAGAAATAGATCATGATAACTTTGTAAGTCTACGAGATGTTGGAGAAATGATGAGAATAGATTGGCCTAATATCAGAAAAACCAAATGAACTTAAAAATAGGAAATTATATAATGCTAAATAGAATTGATACTGAAGAAACTGGGCCAGCAATAGATTTTGAAAGAAGTATAGATGATATAATCGGTTTATTGCAGTCCTATAGGAATGAGGGATGGACGAATATTTGTAAATATGGAGATGAATGGGAGAGTTGGTATTATGTATGTAAATACCGCCCAGAAACAGACGAAGAATATAATGATAGACTTAAGGAAAGACAACAAGAAATAGAGAATCGTAGAGCATTGTATGAGGATTTAAAGAAAGAGTTTGGTGATGCTTGAGTGCTTGGCTAATCTTATTTACTGGTTTAGTTTATGCTTATGTTAGCATAGAGCAAGGATGTAAGGGTAATGTTGGTATGACCATAGCCTATGCTGGCTATGCTTTTAGCAATATTGGCCTATATATGCTGGCTTCCAAGTAAAGTTTTTTAACCACTTGACCGATAACCCTCTTGTGGTAGAATATGTCTATCTAGGAGGATCGTATGAAGTTTCTTGATCGGGCTATGAAAATTGCGTATGACAGATATACGCCGAACCATCAACATAGGTGTTCACACTTCGCTATTGCTTTTGATGGTAATAAGCCTATTGCTATGGCCCAAAATACTCCGCGTAAAATGAACGCCAAAGCAAAACGTTTGGGCGAGAAGTTTAATGTACAAGAGTATATTGACTTTCCTTTTTTTCATAGTGAAACTAATTTAATCTGCAAGCTCTATCAGGAATATGGGTGTATTAACTCTGGCTGGAAGATGGTTGTAATTAGAATTGGACGATCCGGTAAGATGATGATTAGCAAACCTTGTAGCAAATGCCAAACTATCTTGGATAAGGTTTATTGGACAGATAATCTTTATTGGAGTGTGGACGATAGAGTTTTTAGCAACACTGACTCGCAATATATCTATGTATGAAACAATTATTAGTAGTAGCAAGATACAATGAAAATGTAGATTGGTTAAAAACAGTTAAAATTCCTCATCTGGTCTATAACAAGGGAGAGGATGATCTTCCAGATTGGGTTAATCAAAAAAAAATGGAAAATGTAGGTCGTGAAGAATATGTTTATTTGACACATATAAACGACAACTATTCCAATTTATCAGACAGAATAATTTTTTGTCAAGCAGACCCTTTTCTACATAGTCCAGACTTTTTAACATTACTGAATTATACAGATTTATTTGAGGATATTCAACCATTAACTTACGGACATACCGACTATAATCCAGAACAAATCTACAGAGAACAAACTAAAAAATTATGGATTAAGAACTGTAGGATTCATGTTGATTTATATGATTATCGGCTAAATAGATTTCTGTATTCATCTAACTGTTTTAATCATTCTCCGCTCATCGAACCACTAAAACAAACATTTAGAACATTCTTTCATACAGAGAATTTTTTTGAAGCACTCTTTGAGTATCTAAACATTTCTGCAAGATTAGAGTATGATAAGGTTCCTGTTGTTCCTGTAGCTTACGCGGCCATGTTCTCAGTGAACAAAGATAAGATATTATCACTAACACAAAACTATTATCAAAATCTACTATGTCTTGGTAAACAACTAGATAGTGATAAAAATAACCCAAAAGCTCTTTTAGGATGGATGATGGAGTTTTCTTGGATGGAATTATTTCGCTACAAATATCCTTTTCCACTACCAGATAAACAACCAATAATTGAATGGTGGAATAATGTATGATTATCTAATAGTTGGTGCAGGACTTTTTGGATCGGTCTTTGCGAGACAAGCAATAGATCATGGTAAATCTGTACTGATAATAGACAAACGAAACCATATTGGTGGGAATTGTTATTCTGAAAAAATTAATGATATTGATGTTCATAAGTATGGACCTCATATTTTCCATACTTCCAGCGATAAGGTATGGAATTACATCAAAAATTTCACTAACTTTAACCAATATGTTTATTCGCCAGTAGCCAACTATAAAGGAGAGTTATACAACCTTCCTTTTAATATGTGGACATTCTATCAGCTTTGGGGCGTTAAAACTCCAGAAGAAGCAAAAGCTAAGATAGAATCTCAAAAAGCATTTGTCAGGAAACCAAACAATCTAGAAGATTATGCAGTTCAAACAGTTGGTGAAGATATTTACCGCAAATTAATCTATGGATATACTAGTAAACAGTGGCACACTAGTCCTCTGCATTTGCCCGCAGATATTATCAAAAGAATACCGTTGAGGTTTGAGTACAACAACAATTACTTTAATGACAAATACCAAGGCATACCAAAAGAAGGATACACAAACCTATTTCATAATTTGCTTACTAATATTCCACTAGAATTAGAAGCCGATTTCTTTTCTCGTAGAGAATACTACCAGAGTATTGCAAAAACAGTTGTTTACACTGGGCGTATTGACCAGTTTTTTAATTACGAATTTGGTGAACTAGATTATCGATCACTAAGATTTGAACACCAAGTATTAGATGTTGATAATTTTCAGGGTATTAGTGTTATGAATTTTACGGATAAAGAAACAATATACACTCGCCGTATAGAACATAAGCACTTTAATAACAAGAATCAGAAGGGTACGATAATTACCACAGAATATCCTGTTATGAATAATTCTGATCCCTACTATCCAGTTAACGACAAGAAGAATAATGAAAAATTAGCCCAATACGAAAAATTGTGTAAACTTAATAATAGATTCATCTTTGGGGGCAGATTAGCAGAGTATCGCTACTATGATATGGATCAAACTATAGCGTCCTCGCTCAAGAAATACGAGTTGACTTGCCGATAACCTGTGGTATGATGGTGGAACACACAGGAGGCAACATGGACTGTATTTATTGCAAAACTGAGATTGACTTTGACCGATATGAGTTTCTTGTTGAAACTAATCGTTCTATGGTTTGTAAAGAATGTAGTGTTGAGGGTCGAGCAGTCGGATTTATGGATTGGAATCATAAGACAGCACCTAGTCTTGTGATGGTTCCAGCTAATGCTACTGAAACTATTCGTATTCTTGACAGAGCAAACCGGAGGGCAAGATGACAAACGAATTTGAAATCGAAAGACTTCTTTTCCAACAAGTAAATAAACCCAAAGATTATTTGACACTTAAAGCAATTAATGTGTTTGGTGACTACTATAGAGTCAACGTTTATACACAAACAGAAGATGGTACGCTAATTAAAAAGCGTATTGGAGACAACAGCTATTTTTGTCATGTAAATAAAGAAGGGTTGCGGATCGTAAACTCTTTCTCTATGGAACAGGCAAAAAAGCCAAAGAAAAAAGATTTTTGAGTCTCACTCAAGTTTGAGCTTGACAACGCCGATAAGTCTGGTAGAATGACAGTACACACAGGAGAAACGAAATGCCCAAAGGCGTAAAAACTTGTCATGCTTGTAATGCCGCGAATGGTCCGCGAGCTTTTGTTTGTAAGAACTGCAATCAACCATTTGCTTTTAAAGCTAAGAGCAAGGAACACAAGAACACCAAACTTATCCATAATGTAAATTGGCGTGAACTTCAACCGGGAGATAAGATTAAGGTTGCTGGTGGACCGTATTTCTTTAGTCATGGCAATTGTATCCCTATGGGTTACAAGGGTAAGTTTATCGTAGAATCCTTGGATAAGAACGGTATTATTGCCAGAGGTGTAGATAAGCATAGCGGATATTGTCACATCTATATGGGTCGTGACGTTCAAAACAAAGAGACTTTGGTTTGGAAAGTTAAACATAAACTGGTCAAACTCAAGCAGAAAGACGCGGTGAATTGAATGAAACGAACATATTCTATTACCGACCTTGATGGTTGTGCAAAGATGCTGCGAGATAATGCTGCTGGCGGATTTACTAGCGAAGATTTTGGATCTGACGATCCTGAAAGTTTTGTTAGTATTGGTCAGGTCAAAAGCCTTATTGCTAATACTAGTCTGGGCAAGGACGAATCTGGTCAGTATATTATTGATGATGAGATTTTCAACACCACATACGATCAGATTTGTAATATGATTTTTGGTGTTGGTCTTAGTAAACTTGCTTCTAGAGGACATTTGGATGTGAGTTTCAATAATGATATTAATGAGTTTGAGTTTTCTCTTAGTGAACAAGGAGCTAAAGAACTTAAAAGAGTTAGATCATTATCCAAAAATATCATTAAGCCAAAGAAGAAGTCTAGAAAGAAAAAGAAAGACGTTGACAACGAAGAAGGTTGACGTATAATAAAACAACACGGGGCGTTCGTTCAATGGTCAAGGACCGTGGTCTTATTAACCACAGAAGGGGGTTCGATTCCCTCACGCCCTACTTAAAACTTATTAACTAACATTTGGGGGTGAAAGGTTTCGACTAGATATGGAAATTAACATTAGCAAGTAGTGGTTGATCGGCAGGCCACTTTAAAAGTCGATCAAAACGCTTTAACTGGCGAAACTCAGTTAGCTCTCGCTGCCTGATAAAAAAGGCAACGACAGACTGCGACACCTATGAGAGAGGGTATCAAAAGTCTGACGTAAATCTCTCTGCTATTAGAATATCCAATATATTCTAGTCTAAGATTAATTGGTGCTGGCAGAAGAGTTTGCTTACTTTGCAATCTGCCCTAAGACTTATGAGTAAGATAAACTTGTAGAAGATGTTCATAGAAATATCCTAGGAAAGCGGTTCAATTCCGCTCACCTCCATTTAAAACCGTACATCTCCATTTTTGGTGTAATAATTTTTACTCAACTAAGGAGAAATATACGGATGATTACAAAAGTAAAAATTCAATGTGCTGCGTGTGGTGGAGAAGTAGAGAAAAAAGCATCGGAAATTAAAAGACAGGAAAAAAGAGGACGCAAAGCTTTTTATTGTAGTCTAAGTTGTGCTGGTAGCGTTAACTATTCACACTTAGAACAATATCGGTCACAGAATAAAAATATTCTAAAGCAATATAGCCACAATAAACAAGACGAGTTTACTATTTTTAGATACCATTTAAGAAATGCTAAAAGAAATGCTAAAAAGTATGGACGAGACATATTAATCACATTACAAGACTTACAAGAAATTTGGAACAAACAAAAAGGACTATGTGCTGTTACTAATATACCAATGTTAAATAAAACTTTTAGTAAAAGTACTATAAGTAAAAGTCCATACCAAGCATCTCTAGATCGTATAGATTGTTCTAAGGGTTACACAAAAGATAACGTGAGATTTGTGTGTTATATGTTCAATATTGCTAGAAATGATTTTTCTGACGAGCAAGTAATCGATTTTTGTATACAAGTTTCTAACAATAATGGCTAGAAAAATTTGTATTTACTGCAACAAAAGACGAAATCCTAAGTCTTTTTCCAAACACTCTCATTCTAAGGACGATCTAGATAGTCGCTGTAAAAAGTGTATAAAGCGTCAAACGAAACTAAGAAAAAAACTCTATAAAAATTCGCCAGCCAAACCAGAATTTTGCGAATGTTGTGGAAAAATTCCAGACAAGTGGTGTTTAGATCACGATCACAAGTCTGATTCTTTTAGAGG
>Ga0078894_10000914_pt1 | contig 21215 bp, 18 predicted proteins | sample LauGreSu1BDMLBSD_2_FD_67506 | JGI IMG/M metagenome (GOLD analysis project Ga0078894, IMG submission 67506) | Freshwater lake microbial communities from Lake Michigan, USA - Su13.BD.MLB.SD (version 4) (version 4) | ecosystem: Environmental > Aquatic > Freshwater > Lake | place: Lake Michigan... | reverse complement strand
TTTTGGCTGGCCCTCGCCGTGACCCTCGTCATGGCCCTGCTGCCCAATCCGCCCGCCTTGCCGCGGCAGGCCACCGACAAGGTGCAACATATGGCGGCCTTTGCGGCGCTTACGTTTTTGGCGGCACTAGGCTTTCAAGGCCTGCGCCTGCGGGTCATTTTTGTGGCGATGGCGGCCCTCGGCATGGCGATTGAGGTCCTGCAAATGATCCCGGCGCTGCACCGAGATGCGCAGGCCTCCGATTGGCTGGCAGACTGCGCGGCGACGGCCGCGGCGCTTCTTCTGTGCGGGGCGCTGCGTTGGCTGTTCCCCAGGCGGCAGGTCTAGCGGCGAGTTTTAGTGGGCTGGGTAGCCGACTGCGTCTGGACGACTAGCGCGCGGGCCGGACGCGAATGCCGGGGCCGTCGTCAGGCGTGCCGATGAACTCAATGCCGGCGGTCTCCAAAGTTGCCTTCAGCGCGATCATGGAACTCTTTCGTGCGCCTTCCGGTTTTTCGTCATTTTCAATGCTCTGAACCGTTCTCAATGACAATCCACACTGCGAAGCTAGTTTGGCGGCTGACCAACCTATTGCGGCTCTCCCGGCCCTAATCTGACTTGGAATAATCATTTTATCGAATCTGTATTGCCTATTTTGCGCAAATTAGATATTAATTACGCATTATGAATATAAAACACGATTGGCGATCAGAATTCAAGCGCCTTGAGGGCGCGTACGCGCCTTCAACTATGAAATCCTACTACACCGACGTCAGGATTTTTGAGGAGTGGTGCGGCGAGAGGCGCTTGAGCGCCCTCCCCGCGGTCACCCCGACGGTGTGTGCCTTCCTCGAGGATCAGGCCGACCTCCTCTCGCCGGCAAGTGTCCGGCGGCGCCTGTACGCCATCCGCAAGGCGCACCGGCTCTTGGCGCTGCCCGATCCGACGTGGGACGAGGACATTAACCTGACCCTGCGGCGGGTGCGCCGCGCCAAGGCCAATCGTCCCAAACAGGCCAAGGGCATGACGCGCGCTCACTTGGACAGGTGCCTCGCGGTCCAGCCCGACAGTCCGTGGGGTCTGCGCAATCGGGCCATGATATCGCTCGGCTACGACCTGCTGACGCGCCGCTCCGAATTGGTTGCGCTGCAAACCAGCGACATTGAATTTAGAGAGGATTACACGCTGCGGGTACTTATCCGTCGCGGCAAGGCCGATCCGTTCGGCATGGGGCGGATCGCGTTCAGCTCGAAACGTTCGGCTGACTTGATCAGCGCGTGGCTCGCGTGGCGCGGGCTGGACATCGCGCCACTCTTTTGCGGTATTTATCAGGGGAAGCCCATTAATCGCCCGCTTGGGACCACCAAGGTTAAGCTGATTATCAAGGAGGCCGCCGCCGCGGCGGGGTTCACACCGGAAGAGGTGCAGGCCTTTAGCGGCCACTCACTGCGGGTGGGCGCGGCTCAGGATTTGCTTTGCGCAGGCTTTGATACAGCGGCCATCATGCGCGCAGGTGGATGGAAGTCGATCAACGTGCTCGGCCGTTATCTGGAATTTGCAGAGCATAATGTTTGGGGGTAAAACCTAGGGCTGGGCATTAGCGCAATGCCCAGGATCTGATCGCCCAAGAGGCCGCTGTTAACTGCCGAATTCTACACAATCGAGGTACCTTCAATAAACCTCTTCAGCGAACTTTGCCGCTGACTTAAAAAAGCAGGGGTGACGTCATCAGTAATAGCGTCCATGATTCGGTCCCAAGCACCAGCCTTGGTCACTGGGATGCGAAAAACATCTTACGAGACTGCTTAGCAATTGCCGCACTATCGAAAACTAGCCGCGCGACGGTATGGGTGAATATTTGAAGGCTAAATGAAGAAATGTCATGAGCCATTTGCCGATAATCGTCTAACAGCGAAGACATTGTAGATAATTATGAATATTATCTCAATAGCAGAATGAAAAATTATAATATAATATATATCAAATCCAGCAAAATATAGTAAAATTGAACCAGTCCTGTAAAAAAAACCTGCAATCACAAAAAACATCTGTGCTCTTTGCATTTTCAGATGTAAATATATTGAGCTCGTTGGAGAACTAACAAACCGAGCAAAAAGAAGAGGCGAACAATAGGCCGCCATTGCGCCGGCTTCCTCCCAGCCGCTCCCAAAAACTAACATAAAAATTTGGCTCCCGTGCAACATAAGAACCGCGAATGGCACAAGTCCTATCGCAAAAAGCGAAACCCACGTCCGGAACATAATCGACCGAATCGCTTTGCTTTCAGTTTCTTTATGGCGAATAGCATGAAAAAATGCCTGGCCAATTGCTTGACCCACAACCGCTGCAGGCGCAGACAATACTCGTTGTCCAAAAGCAAAATGCCCTAGAGTACTTATCGAAAAGAATGCACTTATAAGTAACAACTGTATTTGATGGGAAGCGTTATCAATCAATTCGATAGGCAAGACGTATTGGGGGTAGGTTTTAAACCTACGCGCGGTTGACGCCATCCGTCGCCGATTGAATTCACGTCGCCTAAAGCCGTCCTTACGTAATATAGACAGAAGTATGAATGCGTTAACGACAAGCCCGACCAGATAACCAATGATTAATCCGACCGAATTGAAGATGAATGACAGTCCAAATTGGGATCCCCCGGTTGCGACACTCTGTCCGACTTTGGTGCCAGCTATCAGGCCTAGACGACCACTTTTCAAATTATAATATAAAAATATCTGATAAAGTGAAGACAATATTATTCCGAAAAATAATATTATAAAAAAACCAGGGTAAATATTTTTTTCTAGTTCTTTGATTCCTAATGTAAAATACAACAAAAAACAAGAAAATATTAAAGATAAAGAAATAACCATTGTTATGGTTATGATTACAGCCGAGACTGACATCGCTTGCCTTTTACTATTTGTAAACATTATCGCTTTATCGTAAGAGGCAGTACATATTATCGCCACGATACTAACAATGCTTAAAAAAATAGTAAATAATCCGAATTCTGCACTTTGATAAACGCGCGCCAAAATTAGCGAAAAGCAAAAACCTAATATTTGAGAAGCAACGGTGCCAGAGGTCAGGATCAAAGAATTTCTGAGCATTAACTAATACGCGCTATTTTCAAATGTAGCATTAAGAAACAGCATATAAAGTATTTCTCTACACCTGACACAATAAATTCTAATCCCCGCGTATACAGCGGATTTATCTTACAGGAGCCCTCAAAGTCACCTTTAGAGAAATGCCCATCCTCAACGACACGGCCATTTATCGGCAGCATCACCAGTTGGCGAATATGTTCGGCAAACTCAAGGACTGGCGCGGCATCCATAACCACTATGACCGCTGCGTCCTCACGTTCATGTCCGCCATCTGCATCGCAGCAACAGTCATCGTCTGGCTGCCGCAATGAGTCCTGAGCCGAGCTCTCATTTAAATATCTTGGCAAAATTCAGTTTTCGGGGAACTGAATGCAATTAATGTTTCAAGCATGTCGTATCCTTTTGAAATTTATTTTACCATTAGCTTTGAAGGTGCTGTTTGATGCCTTTGACCATCGGCTTCGAACCAATGAATATCTGGCAATGAGAGCGTAGATAGTCGATACTACCTTCACCGACTAGTTTAATGGGCTCAGGTTAGAATTTGCGGCATTCTGCCGAGATTAATTGAAAAGCCGCAGATAATTATCTGCCAGCCGTGCATAACGCCTGTTAGCCAAAATCCAATCTCGGCCTCTGGCGCCAATCTCTTTGCGCTCCGCAGCCGGCATTGCGGCATATCTCTCAATTTCAACCTTCAGTGCGTGTGGATCATTAGCGGGTACAAAGGTGCCGCAGTTCGCCTCATTGATCATTGATGGAAACCCGCTAAATGAAGCGACCACAGGTCGTCCCGACAACATATAGTCGACAACCTTGTTTAGCGACTGACCGTAATCTAAAATCTTAGACGACTGCATGGCGAAATAAACCAAGTCACACTTGACCAAAATTGATTGTACCATAACCTTGGGGACCGATGGCGCGAAGGTGACATTAACGAGATCGGCAGTTTGCCGCTGGTAATCGGCCTTTAAGTAGCCGTCACCTAATACCAGAAACTGCACCTTATCGTTTTCTTTCATCAACCGTGCGCACTCAAAGAACGTTTCCAAGGCGTTAGACACGCCAATCGCTCCGGCATGACATATAACGAATTTGTCGATCGGGAAGTAGGTCTCTTCGTAACCCTGTGGCAGTGTCTGGATATGGTCAACTAACTCTTCGTCAACTCCCATCGGAATACACGCGGTTGGCTTCTCACGCCCTAGTACTTCTCTCACCCGCAGGCCCAAATTAGGCATAGTGCCGACTATAATATCGGCCCAAGAATACCCGAGGCGCTCGATCCACCCGAGCGCAATTACTGCTGGGTTCCAACGGCTAAAACCTCCCTCTTCATACAATACGAGGGGCCACACATCACGGACTTCAAATACGAGTTTACATCGATAGCGCCTACTTAGAATGATCCCACTAACAATGCTCAATAAAGATAGGCTCGATGCGATAATTACGTCAGGCCTTGATAAATCTGCCTTTGGCATTCTTAATACCCGCCATTCAAAATCTAGCCAGCTAACTATCCGTCTAAACGACCGCTCACTAGAATATCTGATAGTGCGGACCCAGTGCACTTCAACGCCGCTCTCATTCTGCGACTTATAGGCGGTATTCATTCGAGGCATGTCAGCTAAGTGGGTGGAGTCCGAGACAAACATCAAGGTACGATGGCCCCGTTGTGACATTTCCTTCAGAATATTAAATCCCCTTGGACCAAGACGCCCAGGAACTGAAGGAGTGGTTCCATATTTCGTGATGTACCAGATTGTCAGGCGCATTGTAATGTCGCTTCCCCTGCACGCGTGGTTTATGTTATTATGAAAAGAGTAGGTTTAAGTTGATATGGCCGCATGACAAAATTTGCTTCACTAATTTGATTTCCGGCCAAACGGTGATTATCAAATTACCCAATAGCTGAAGTAAGCCTTCGGGTGCTGGCAATGGCAGCATTTTATAAAATAGCGGTAATTTTTCGTCGCGTGTTACTCGCCGCGATATGCATCTGGCTTTTATCCATATATTCTGTAAAGCCGACTTGTCCCGCTATTGAATGCTTCATATTTAACGCAAAGTTCCGTCAAGCAGTCATCTACATCGCGATAGTCGAAACCGAAATGGGTGCCATAGCCATCTGCGTCTGGGCGGAGGCTAGATATGCGTTCGGACGATAATAATGTTTTAAAGTATTTCGCCTCTGATACTCGCAATTCTTTCGTAGTATATCCTCCAATGGCTTTTTTCACGAGATATTTCATTATGCCTCGTGCTCCTCGCTCAATAGGCACAGAAATCAATCCAAATCCGCCAGGCCTGATTCGTGCGGTCACATTTTGGATCCCATTAGGTAACTTCCCTACGTGCTCTAAAGCTTCGAAGCATGTTACGAGATCATATTGCTCCTGGCCCAAATAATGCTCATTTAGATCGACAACCTTGAAGGTAATGCTGGGGTATAACCGATGGCCCAACTCAAAATGTTCAGCCACATGATCCATTCCGGTGGCGCGCAAAGCTAGTTTCGCCCTGATTTGTTCTGTAATAAACCCATTAGAACATCCAAGGTCGCAGAATGTTGCGCCCGGCCTTAGGCCAAAGTGTGACACTTGCCTCAAGATCGTATTGAGACGTGCCCGATGGCCATAGGCACGCAGACCAAGCCCATGGTAAATTTCCGAGTGATTTTCTGGCATTTCAGTTCTCCAAATTTAGCTTTGACAACCCTATTCTGTAATTAGCGAAGCAACTGGGTTGAGGCCCCCTATGCAGATGCTCACGTGGGCTACTGCCTTCCGTCTTTAAAAAATAAATATTTACATAAAATTGTACCAGAATAAATATATTAATCTTCTAATTAGATTTACATTCACAATAGCCGCAATTTCTTTTGGAATGAAGATATAAAACAGAAGATACCCAGTAATAACAATAATGATTTTTATTCATAGTAAAGGCGCGGAATACTGTTTACTCGGGTAATAACCTCGGTAAAATCGCAATCGATTGCATCGAGATACCATTTTATATTTGGATATCGGGGTCTGTTTTCTTCCTTTATTAGCACTAGTGCTTCATCCCTAGTCATCTGGCCTTCGCGAATCTGGTTACTCCGAAACGTATCGTGCTCGGTAAAGCCCGCGACAAGGTAGTAGATGTAATTATAAAAAGCAGCGGTTCCGTCTCCAATGCGCCACGTAGTCGAGGTGTCTTCCGCTTTTTCCCAACCATACTGCTCTAAGCACTGATCCACAATTTTTTCATCCCAAGTCCAATAGTCGAAGATGTGGAAGTAGTGGCTCTTCTTCATCATGCTGCGGTAATATTCGCCCGACAGCGAATCCCATAACGAGCTGTTGAAATAGCCTGGACTTTTGCACATTTGCCCCAAGCGTAACGACTGGTAACGAAGCTGCTTTAAAGCGCCGTTGCTGTACACTTTCTCTTCCTCGAAATCGGGAGGAATTCCAAGGAAACCAGACTTAAAGTGGGTAACTTCTAGCGGGTTTACTCCCCAAAGACTAAGATCGATTCGGGTCTGCCTCTTAACCGTTTCAATATGTTGAAAAAAGTGCTTATCGCCAGCCGTAAGCAAGCTGATCATTCCCAAGTGCGGAGATTTAAGCCAAGCTCGCAGATTTTTGGCGATATTGCTGCGTTTCTGGGTAATATCAGCGGCTACAATGATATTCTCGACGCCTAGATTGGCGCACATGCGACTTATATTTCGCCGCCCGAGGTCGGTCACCATGCCCCAATCATAAGTGTAAGTAACTGGCCTCATTTTAAGCTCGTCGATAATCACGTGTAACCCATAGCAGCTGTCGCGTCCGCCAGAGAACGGCACAATACAGTCCTGACCGATATTGCGGCGATATGAAGCAACCAGATCGAACAGCTCTTCCTTGGGCTTAGGTTTATTACGGATCTGGTAGTTGTTGCAGTAACTGCAGACACCCTTCTCGTCGAACCGGATAAAAGGCATCGTTTCCGGAAGAACGCAGCGATTGCAGCGACGCAGATTTGGTCTTGGGTTGAGTAGAAGCCTCTCGTCAGCCAAAGAACTCCCAAGCGCTGGGACAAGATTGCGCACCGGCGCTGGCTGGTCTTTGACGGCCGGCAACTGTTCGCATACCGGGATGTCGAAAACGATAGCGTTTTTTACTTGCTGGACTTGGTCGCATTCTAGTTGCTCGAGTGGATAGCTCTCCGAGGAGAAGTAGACAGCCTCACTCTTCATGCCAATATAAAGGCTGCCGTTGTTTGAGAACAGGCATAGCTTACCCAGTTTAGGAAGTGCCAGTGCACAAGCAACAACGCCCTGGCACATATCAAGGATTTGCGCGGGTAATCCCTCGACCGCGCATCCCTTGTCTAGAAGATACTCCGCAATCGCAGGAATGGCTTCGCTGTCTACATCGAGCTTACGCGGCTTACCAAGCTTGCGCCAGATCTCAGCCTCGTTCACGATGATGCCATTATGGAGGGCCGCAATGCCATTGTAGAAAACTGGTTGGTTGTCCTTAAGGCCGCTTGTGATCAGCCGGCTATGCCCCATCAAAAGATGAGAAACGTTTCCTTGCGAGGGAGCGCATTCGCGCAACAGTCGGGTTATCGGATAATCCGCCCGAACGACTTTGTACTCATCGCCAGTCCAGAACATCATCCCGCTGGAATCCCTACCGCGCTGCTCGGCATGGTGCGCCAGCGTCCTGAATGCATCAGCGGGTAACGATGAAAAAGAAATGATGCCAAAAATTCCGCACATGTATTTTGTACCTTGTTAATAGTGTTTCAACTAAGGAAGAAGACTTTTACTGCTACATTCTAGAATAAAACTGAATTAACTCTTCTGCCTCTGGTCGCCAATTGTATCGGTCGGCAACTGCCTGGCGTCCCCGTTTTCCCATGGCCTCTGCCTCCGTGGGATGATCTAGTATCCACGCCATGGCCTGCGATATCTCCGCGGGCACTAACGGGTCGACGAGAATGCCGCAATCGGCCTGCTCCACAATCTCGCGCCATAAAGGAAAGTCTGACGCAATGACGGGCAATCCCGCAGACATGTATTCGAATAGTTTGGTGGGAAGTGCGTCTATGTAATGCGCCGTCGGGTGGAGTGTGACGAGCCCTGCCCGCACATTGCCCAACAGATTGGCTACCCCACTACGATCCAGCCAACCGAGGTCGTAAACCTTATGCCAGTTGGAGTGCTGCTCTGCTTTAGCCTTCTCAGATTCCACAGTGAATTCACCTGCCAACGCAAGCGAGGTGCAGAAACCGTCCTGACCAGTAAGTGCGTCGAGCATTGTGAACAGGCCACGATTTCCCAAGATTGTGCCGACATAGGCAAATTTCGGGGCGCGTTCAGTCATAGGAACCCAAGATTTATTGACCATTTCATCGAGGATCGGAAAATTACGAATTAAGATAGTTTTTCTATCGGCAAAACGCCTGCCGATAGTAGGTGTCGTGACTACGATCCCGCTAAGTAGAAGGCCAGCTAGCCATTCAACTAATTCAACGGCTGGCGGTAGCAACATCCTGACCGCCTTTGGAAGACGTGGATTATGTCTCATCTGCCGCGGCACGTCTTCATGTACGTCGTAGATAACCAGAATGCCGAACCACTGGAGTATCAGCGCCCAAGGAATCAATTCCGGATCATGGAAATGAGCAATTCGGGGCCGGTCGCGAAGCAGAGCTCTCATTATGCGCCAGCCACCTATGCTCATTCGCAGCAACCTTCGCAGCGGCGGCCCAGTGTCAACTACTCGGTAAAAGCCTGTCGCGTCGATTTCGTCGCCCTTGCCGTCTTGTACATAGAGCCGAACTTCTTCGCTCATCAGCCGAGAAGCCGAGTTGACTTCCCTGAAACGTATCCGCGAATCGATACGCGCGTGCACGGTAGTAAGATGAGCAATCAACTACACTTACCTTTCAATAATTGCTTCACGTGACAGCACAGAATGGCGAAGAAACATTCCACCCGAAGGGGGTGGCCTTGCCGGCCTGGCTGAAGCCGACGCGACCGCGCGTTGGCTGCTCCAGTAATTGACGCCTATCGTTTATGCGGCCCAGATTATGGCTATTCTGCGGGTAAATATTCATCAAATCTCCAATAGCTTATCATAGAGACAGAATAAGCCTTTCACCTGGCTTTCCCAATTATATCGCGTAAAGGCAGCCTCTCGCCCTCGCTGCCCCATTTCAGCCGCCTCCTCCGGATTTTCCAGTATCCAGCGAATTGCGTCTGCTATCTCTTCGGGCTTCAGCGGATCAACAGGCAATCCACAGCGCACCTCGCCAACAATCTCGCGCCAGACAGGAAAATCGGAATAAACGACTGGCAGGCCGGCGGCCATATACTCAAAAAGCTTAATGGGTAGGGTCAAGGTCTCATGCTTGATCGGTTTAAGCACGAGGAGCCCCGCACGAACCGACGAAAGTAAATCGGCGACCTCGCCCCGAGAAATTCGTCCGTCAAACTTCACCCGCTCCCATCCGCAATGTACTCGCGCTTTTTCTTCGTCAAGCTGGACCGGGAAGTCACCTGCCAGCCGCAGCACAGCATCGACGTCTCGAGCAAGATGTATCGCATCCAGCATGCCGATTACATTACGGTTTAGGGTAATAGTGCCAATATATGCAACTTCATGTTGTCGAGCGATCATTGGCCTGCCTACAGAATTCTCGTATTCCGCTATGATGGGCCAATTACGAACCACCACCGTTTTATTTGTTCGAAACCGCGCCGCGATCTGCGGCGTCACCGCTACGATACCGCTAAATATCATCGACCCGAACCATTCAAAAAAAAGTACGACCGGCGGGAAAACTCTCTGTAATAAATACGGCAATCGACCATTTTCAGCAACGGCCGCCGGATAGTCTTCATGGACATCATAAATTACACTGATCCCGCAGAGCTGCAGCAGTACAGCCCAGGGTATAAGCTCGGGATCATGGAAGTGCGCAATTTTTGGCCGAAGCTTAAGAACTTCGCGAAACATAAGGTAACCTCCAAAGAATACCCGTTTCAAACGCCGCATTCTTGGCCCCGTATCGATAACCTTATATCCAGCCTTATCAAACTCATTGCCCAGGCCATCTTGGACCAGGAGCAAAGCACCACAGGGATACCGGCTGTGCAACGAGTCCATCATCTTGGAGCGAATCCTCGAATCATCACGCAAATGCACCGTAGAAAAGTGAACAATCAAGATTGAGTCACCTTGAAACACGCGCCGGCTTTAGAATGCCACGCGCATCATTCAGATCTAGTTGATCCCAACCCCTAGCCATCCATACGACAAAAATTGTCAATGAAAAGAACTGCTGGCTTGATCGGAAAATATTAGAAGGGATAGTGGTAGCCATAATACATATAAGAATAATTATAAAAATTCTGATTTTACTAACATTATAACGATAACAAAATATTAAAATTCCGATGATAAGAAAAACATATGAAATTAAACCAAATAAGCCAAACATGCACTGTAGTTCTATTAACATACTGTGTGGACTGAATTGCATCAAATCATCAATTTCGTAAATATTTTTAAATTGAGGGCACATCAAGCTAGGAGAATATGATCCAACGAAAAATTCATCGAAATTTCGGAAGAATAATTCGTGGGTTAAAATCCGAGAACCAATTGAATTTTCACTTGTGTAATCACTATAACTTAATGTAAAAAATTGCATCATTTTGTCTATTGAATAAATATCAAAAGATTCTCCAGATCTTGACATCAAAAAATATGTTAAAATCATGAAAACAATTAACATTATTTTTATTTTTAAATTTTTGATCATTAAAAAGGCGATTATAGCACCAAATATTGCCAGTCGTGATCCTGCAATAATTAGTGACAAAACACACACAGTAATAATGAATTTGTCTATTTTATTTTTACTTTCCGTCGTAAATATGAAAATTATTGGTAACAAAAATGCCGCATAATTATTTGGATTTCCCATTACAGAAGGATATCCGAGATCAAATGCCGAATTTGCATGTATGTAAAAATCATCAGAAAGATCTGGATTTAAACCATATCCATAATATTCATATGAAAATTGTAATACTGCAACAGTAAATAAAATTGATGTGACTATCTTTAGAGATATATTTATTTTTTCTGGAAAATATTTTATCCAATAAAGTGCCAAAATAATCCAATATATTGACACATATATATCTCGAAGATAATATACGCTGTTCTCTAATTTATCATTCAAAACAGAAATTGCGCTCAAACCAAAAATAATGGCAAATGCTGTTATTATAAATTTAGTTTCGGCGTCTATTTTTGATCTAAGAAGGCGAGCTGCGAGAAATGGCCCAATCACAACTGAAGTAATATTTGCTACACTTAGCCATGTGCTACCAAAATTTGCCATCTGACCAAAAACGCAAACAATGAGAAGTAGAAGGTGAAAGAAGAAAACAGGCCGCTTTACATCAACAGAGCCGCGCGCACTTTTTATAGCACGATTTTTTAGTGTAAGACCCGATTGCATATGCGACCTTTTTTCAAATTTTGATAAAATTTAAACGATATTAGAAGTCGTAATCAGGAAAACTAAATATTACTGTATTTAGATCTCGGCCAAATCTCGTATGTTGGGGGCTGGTATGTCCGCAGAAGGACAACAACTGCCGAACGAAAGTTTCTACAGAAGATTGCACTCTACTTATAAAGAATAGATGGGCAGAAAGAATTGCAGATATTGTAGATGTTAAGTGGACGGCGGCGGTGACATTGTACCCATGGTCTCTCATTCGCGCCGCACAGGCGCCCTGCCCCGATCCCATGTCGATGATCCTACTGCCTTTCGTCGCCACGCGCTGAAGAATTTCAAGTGCTTCTTCATGCAGCCTAGGGTGTGCCCGGATCAGGATATCCCTGTAATAGGCCATTTCAGGTGTGCCGAATTGTATCAATTTCGCCTGCTTCACTTGGGTTACCTTTGTTCGCATTCTGGCACTGTCTATCCAGGAAATCAGAGGCATAGAAAGCCGTGGAAGATCTGGCGCTCGGCCTGCCGCAGAGTTAGATCTTTTGCGCAGTCAGGCCCTGTTCAATATTTGACCATAGGCCGCACCCCACTGTGCGGTAATGGTCTCTGCACCATATCGCAACCGGCAGCGATCGCGGAGTGCCTGCCTGTCATTGAATTTCTTGGTCGCTACCAAAGCACTCATAGCAGACGCAAATCCCTCCAAGTCATCTTTGTCGACAAGGAATCCGCTAGCGTCGGAAACGATATCTTCCGGACCGCCGCATCGCGTCGCAACAACAGGCAGCCCCATTGCCATCGCTTCTATCAGAACAACCCCAAAGGTCTCAAACGAGCTTGGCAAGACGAAGGCATCGGTTTCGGCGAATGCATCGACAATCTGGTCTCTCGATAGCGCTCCAACAAACTCCACCTGTTCATCTACTCCAAGCTGCTGAGCCAAGGCCTTTAGGGCAGGCCCCTTTGGTCCGTCGCCAACTATCCTGATTGAAATTCCTGGAACACCGCGGAATTCGCGCGCAAATGCGAGGAGCGCCAGTTGTATGTTTTTTTTCTCCTCAAGCCCGCTCACATGCAGGAAGCGAAACTGATCAGTCTCCCGGGGGACGAAGGATGCTCTAAGAAATCTTTTGTCCACCAAGTTTGGGATGGTGGCGAGCTTGCTGCCAGGTAACTCGATTAACTGGGAAAGCAACTCGGCGAAAATGGAGCTAACGGCAAAGACTTGGCTTGCACCATCGAATACTTCCTGGGCACAGCGCAGCTCGTCCGCACTCAGTAGGCCCCGGGCAAATGCGGTGCTGTGTTCATGAACGATATAGGGAATGCCGTGTTGCTCCTTGATTTGCAGCGCGGCGCAGCCGGCATTGAGAGCCGATTGAACATGAATAAGATCGGGTTTCCCATAGGCAGCGATATACGCCTCATAGAGACGCAAGGTCATACTCACCGTTCTTCGCCGGGCTAGCCGAGGCATTCTGGGAGGAAAATTCGCGGCCGAGCTTCGAAAGGTCGGCACTCCCTCATCCACGTCAAACTCTATGCCGCTCCTACCAAAGATTGCCTCAAGTGGTCTGCTCATAGGCCTGAGGGCGGAAGCAATAACTCCGACCTTCATGCTTGCATCCTTCAATGCGAGGGCGTGCTCGCGAAAGAAACTGCCGTGCCAGTCAGTCGCGCTTTTGGGATACCATGACGGAATGATCAAAACGTGCATAAAGAACCCAGCTCACTTAGCCTCGACGACGAAGAAAAGTGGCATTGGTATCCACTAGCTTCGTCGGAGCTGCCAAGCTTTCTGCAGCGAGCACAAAATTGGACCGCGCGCGTATTCAAATCAATACTGCGCAACGAACAGCATCGACAATGAGATGGATTGTTTCAGGCTCCAAGTATGCATGCATGGGAAGGCTTAGCACCTCTTCCGCGGCCCTATCGCCATTTGGAAGAACTGCACTCGCGTCGGCGACAGCCGGCTGACGATTGAGAGGCAAGGGGTAGTGTACCGTGGTTGGGATCCCGGCTTTCCTCAATGCCTCCTGAACCGCATCTCTATTCTGCACTCGGACCGTGTACTGGGCCCACGCGCTACTACGACCAGTGTCAATCATCGGGACAACAATAGGCGTATCCGATAACGCCTTCCTATAGCCGTCAGCCGCCCGCTGACGCGCGGCAATCTCGTCATCGAGTATTGCAAGCTTCGGCAGCAATATCGCCGCCTGCAGAGTGTCCAATCTGGAATTCACCCCAAGTCGTCCATGATAGTATCGTTTCACCTGGCCATGACGGGCGATTTGCCGGATGACCTTCTCCAGCCTTGAGTCTGAAGTGAAGATTGCCCCTCCATCCCCATAGCAGCCCAGAGGTTTCGATGGAAAGAAACTGGTGCAGCCGATAGTGCTTAGATTGCATGACTTACGCCCTTTATAACTAGCACCAAAGCTTTGAGCCGCATCCTCAATAACTGGCACGCTGTAACGCTCAGCAATTTCATTTATTTTATCGAAATCTGCGGGTTGCCCATAGAGCGATACTGGAATGATCACCTTAGTCCGCGACGTAATCGCGGCTTCCAAAAGGACTGGGTCCATATTGAAAGTGATGGGATTAACATCCACATAGATCACCTTGGCACCTAGTAGCGCAGCAGCCTCTGCAGTAGCAATGTAGCTGAAGCCAGGTGTTATAACCTCGTCTCCAGGCCCAACGCCAAGAGCCATCAGCGCGATTTGCAGTGCATCGGTACCATTTGCAACTGATATGCAATGTTTAGCGCCTGTATATGATGCAAGCGCTTCCTCCAACTCGGCCACTTCCGGACCCAAGATGTACTGTCCATGTGCCAAAACCCGAGCGATCCCGGCTTCGATTTCGTTGCGCAAACGGTCCTGCTGAGCGGCAAGGTCAATGAATGGGATCATGATTTGGAAGCCTCTTTGCGAAATACAGTATTCCCGGAAAGGGCGTAGACATCACCCGTATGTGGACAGGTAATGATAGCGGCGCCGGTAAGCGGGAATTTTAGTTGCTCACCATAGGCACTCATCCAGCCCCGTTGGCGACCTGGAACCCCGACAATCAGCGCGTAGTCAGGCACATCTCTGTTTACCACAGCCCCTGCCCCGATAAAGGCATAGGCTCCGATGGTCACGCCGCATACAATAGTGCAGTTTGCGCCCAAAGTTGCGCCACGTTTAACGAGAGTGTCCCGATACTGATCCTTTCGCTCGATCAGCCCGCGGGGATTATGTACGTTGGTAAACACCATTGATGGGCCGCAAAAAACGCCATCTTCAAGCGTCACATTGTCGTATACTGAAACGTTATTTTGGATTTTGCAGCGATCCCCAATTACCACTTTATTACCGACAAAGACGTTTTGCCCCAGAGAGACACCCTTCCCGATCCGAGCACCCGCGCAAACATGCGCGAAATGCCAAACTCGGCTGTCTTCGCCGATTTGGGCGCCCTCATCGACGATGGCGCTGGGATGTTGAAAATAGCCCATTTATCTCTCCACAAACGGGTGCATCAGATCACTAGCTGAACACAAAGCTGCATTACGGATATGCGCCACTGTCTCAATTGCGGCCCTGTTCTCTTCAACCCCAAAACCGCGCCCCGCGAGCACTTCCTCGTAGATGCGGGTGTGCAATTCAGTAAAACCATCCGAGAATTCGATATCCTCGCCATCTGCCACCACAGCACGATAGGTTCGCTTGCCCTTGGCACGCTCGGTTTCAGGCACGTCGTTCACATCAAGTGACAGGAACCAGCGCACGCGCGCACGTTCATATTCCAAATATCCTGCCGCTTTGGTTGGTGTGTTCAGATGCACTATATTGTCTTGTAACTTGCCGTAGACGAAATGTAGCATGTCATAAAAATGCACACCAATATTTGTGGCGATGCCACCAGACTTCTCCGTGAAGCCTTTCCAGCTTTTCAAATACCAGTTCCCGCGTGACGTGATGTAAGTCAGATCAACATCAAACTTGCGATCAGCTGGCATCGTGGCGACCCGGTCACGCAGTGCAATGATCGCGGGGTGAAGGCGCAGCTGTAAGATGGTATTAATTTTGCGCCCCGTGTCGGCTTCAATGGCCTTTAACTCGTCAATCTGCTCGGGATACAGCACAAGCGGCTTTTCACAGATCGCATCTGCACCGGCGCGCAGAGCCCATTGCATGTGGGCCGAATGCAGGTAGTTCGGCGAAGTAATCGACACATAATCGAGGCCGCGCCTTGCACGACGCTCGGAATTCACATGGGCATCGAACATTTCGAAATCAGTAAAGAACTGCGCGTCGGGAAAGTGGCTGTCGATGATCCCGACAGAGTCGTTTACGTCCATCGCGGCGACTAGATCGTTACCTGTGTCGCGGATCGCTTTCATGTGCCTGGGAGCGATGTACCCAGCAGCACCAATCAGGGCGAACTTTTTCATTATCTTACGCCTTTACAAGGTTTTCAGTCGGATCGCGATAGACACCGCGGCTGTCAATGATGAGCTGCGCGTTGGCGCGGATCATGTCGTAATCGAATTTCGTATGGTCGGTGGTCAACACGATGGCATCAAAGGAGGCCACAGTTTCCGGCCTCAGCTCTACTGAAGAAAGGTCAAATTTATGCTCTCTCATTTTCGGGAAAACTGGCACATGTGGATCGGAATATGATATTTCTGCACCAGCGTCCCGCAGCAATTCCATCACTTCAACTGCTGGGCTTTCGCGCATGTCATCGACGTTCTTCTTGTACGCGATACCGAGGACCAGAACCTTGCTGCCCATCAGAGCTTTGCGGCGTTCGTTCATTGCTTTCATCAACTTGCCAATGACATATTCTGGCATAGCGCGATTGATCTCACCAGATAGCTCGATGAAGCGCGTATGCAGCCCATACTCCCGTGCTTTCCAGGTCAGATAGAAGGGATCGATCGGAATGCAGTGTCCGCCTAAGCCTGGTCCGGGATAATAGGGAGTGAAGCCAAAGGGTTTGGTGGCTGCTGCATCAATAACCTCAAAAATATCTATGCCCATCCGGTCAGCGACGATCTTCATCTCGTTGACCAAGCCAATGTTCACCGCGCGGTGGATATTCTCTAGAAGCTTTGTCATCTCCGCCGCTTTGGTCGAACTCACCGGCACGACCCGGTCAATAGCCTGGCCATAAAGCGCCTTACCAACTTCAAGGCAGGTCAGAGTGTGACCACCAATTACCTTAGGGATAGTATTAGTGGTAAAATTTGAGTTTCCAGGGTCTTCTCGCTCAGGCGAATAGATTAGAAAGATCTCCTCGCCTACTTTTAGCCCACTCGAAGAGATTCGCGGTAGTAATTCTTCCTCGGTGGTGCCGGGATAAGTTGTACTTTCAAGCGAGACCACCTGACCCGCGCGCAGGTAAGGCACCACCGATTCGGTCGTATTGATGACGTAGCCAAGGTCTGGTTCGCGGTACTTATTGAGCGGAGTTGGTACACAAAGTATCAACGCATCGGCTTCCGATGTTCGGGCCATATCGACAGTGCACTGCATACCCCCAGTTATAGCCTCCGCGATTGACGCGTCAGGAATATGCTCAATATCTGACCGCCCGTCGTTCAGAAGATTGACTTTCTCCTGGTCGATATCAAACCCAACGACCTTGAAGCCCAACTGAGAATAGCGCAGAGCCAATGGCTGGCCAACGTACCCCATGCCAATAATACCGATTACAGCTTCTCGGTTTTTAATTTTATTAATCAACTGCTCTGCAATTGCGCCGATATAACCAGCAGACATATTGGACCTTTCGGAAGATTGATTTGATCTTAAAAAGAATTATTCAAATAATATGATTATCAAGTATCAATTGGGCGATCCCGCAATAATGCCGGGGTTTAGATTTCCAGTTGCGTCAAATCCCAGTTTAACTTGGGCCATCAACTGGCGCTCCAAGGGAGCACGAAGCTGGCTCGCCAAGGCGACTTTGGCGCGGCCCAGGCCATGCTCGGCCGCAAAACTGCCGTTCAACTCGCCAACCAGTCGCCCAAGACGAACGGCAAACACACCATCAAGGCCGGAAAATCCGTCATGCCCAAGAGGCGGAGATAGATTGTAATGCACATTGCCATCACCAAGATGGCCGAAAGCATTCACGCGAACCCCTGAGAGTATCTCTTGGCACTCAGCATCCGCACGCTCTAGAAACTCCCCCATGAGTCCTGGCGGCACCGAAATGTCGTGTTTTAGCTGAGGCCCCGATAGCCTCTGCCCCTCCGGCTGCTCTTCGCGCAGACGCCAAATCGCCCTTTGCTGTGCTTCTGAAGCGGCCAACACGCCGTCGCAAATCAAGCCCTCAGACAGTGCCTGCTCAATTATGCTGGAAACTATTTCTTCCAATGGTACGAGCGACGAGCCCGCCCCCGCCTCCAGCAAAAGGTAAAACGGTGATCTAGATCCGAGCGGGAAGTGAAGGCTCGGAATTTTCTCCAGAGCCATTTTTAAACCAAAGTCGGAGAAAAACTCCATCGCACTAAGAAATTCGCCTGACTGCCTCCGGCATATCGTCGCCAGTTGGCAAGCAGCATCAATATCTCGAACGGCAAGAAGAGCTGTCACCTCTTGGGTAGGCTCAGGAACAAGTTTGAGTACAGCTCTGGTTACAACGCCCAAAGTTCCCTCGGAACCGCAGAAAAGCTTGCGCAGTTGGTATCCGCTGTTGTCCTTCTGAACCCGGCGCAAGCCGTTCCAAATAGACCCATCAGGCAGAACTACTTCAAGGCCAAGCACCAAGTCTTGCATCAGTCCGTATCGGAACGCATGGCTTCCCCCAGCGTTGGTTGCAATTAGTCCCCCGACTTGAGCACTACCCTCTGATCCAAGGTGCATTGGAAACATGAAGCCAGTGCCCTGAAGGCCTTGATGCAGGTGCGCTAAGACCACACCTGCTTGCACTTCGATTGTACCGCTCGCGATGTCAGGTGCGGATATCGCGTCCATGCGCGACAGCGATAAAATCACGCCCCCGGCCTCACCCAGCACCGAACCACCAACAAGACCAGTATTACCGCCCTGGGGAACGACTGGCACATTAGCGGACCGGCAGAGGTTCAGGACCTGTGACACTTCCTCGGAAGTCTTTGGCCGCGCTACGCCGAGAGGCTTCTCGCCATACTTGTTTAGCCAGTCCCTTTCCCACGGTTGCGTCTCGGGCGGATTGAGCCATCCCTTTGCCCCGAGCAGGGCCTGTAAGCTGCTATTCAAGTCCATTGCGGATCAGGTCTGCAAAGGCTGAAGCGCTACCTTGGCAACGCGGTGAAACACGCACGGCTCGCACGGACGGCGTGCAGGCTGGCGATCTTGAGCCCAAACTGCCGATAACGCAAGCGCTCAGTCGTCATGGCTACAGCCGCGACATCCATGTTAGGCACGCTTGCCAGTAGGTTCAGTGCCGGCCTCGTCCTCGCTGCCGTAGCCGTAGGCGCCGTAGCCGTAGCCGTAGCCGTAGCCGTAGCCGTAGCCGTAGCTATTCTTGCTCGGGTCAATCTTCGTCACAATGACGCCCAATATGTTGCCGCCCAGCATTGCGACGCGGTCAATCGATGAGCGAATGCCGCGCACGGGCGCGCCCTCGGGCTCGACCACATAGACGATGCCCTCGACGGCTTGGCCCAAGAGCGGCGCGTCCGAGAGGCCCAAGACGGGCGGGCAGTCGACAATGACGTGGTCGTAGCGGGCCTCGAGCATCCGCAGCACTTGGGCGAGGCGGTCACTGCTCAAGAGCTCGGACGGGTTGGGCGGCTTGGGGCCCGTGGTCATGATGCTCAGGCCGACCAAGTCTGTCTCGAGGACGAGGCCGCCTACGTCGTCGGATCCGGTCAGCATGTTACTGAAGCCCTTGGTGTTCTTCACGCCGAACATGTAGTTTATTGAGGGTGAGCGCAGGTCGGCGTCAATCAGGAGGACAGACTTTCCGGTGCGGGCAATAATTTGCGCCAGTGCGAGCGACGAGGTCGACTTGCCCTCAGACGGCTTGGTACTCGTGAGCCCCAAGGAGCGCGGGACGCCGTGCGAGGTCGCGAAGGCCAAGGCCGAGCGGATCGAGAAGTAAGCCTCCGACAAATACGACTTGGGGTCGCGTAGCGCCTCTTGCGGGTCCTCGCTCGTAAGCGGCACGTTGCCAAGCAGCGTGTGGCCGAGCAAGTTGGGCACGTCCTCAGGCGCGTGGATGCCCTGGTTCATCTGCTCGAGGGCGAATAGGGCCACAAGCGAGGCGCCCATGCCGACCAGAAGCGCGACGGCGAGGTTAAGCGGGATGCTTGGCGCCGAGGGCGAGGTTGGAATTTTTGCCTTGTCGACGACCGAGATATTGCTCGTGCCGATGGCGCCGGCGATGCCGATTTCCTTGTAGCGCTGCAGCAGCGCGTCATACAATTGCCGGTTGGTGTCGGCGTCGCGCACGAGGACCTGATATTGAATGCTGTCGCGCTGCTGGCGGTCGAGCTGCGACTTCAAGTCGCCGACTTGCGCCTCGAGCGCCTGCTCGCGGGCGCGCGCCTCGGCATATCCTTGCCGGCGGCTGGCGCCGACGCGCGACGCCTCGCGCGAGATGGCCGCATCCAGCGCGTCAATCTGCTGCTTGATGGCGACGGCCTCGGGATACTGCGGCTCAAATTGCGCGAGAAGCCGTGCATAGTCTGCAGCAAGCTCGCCGCGGCGCTGACGCAAGCCGGAGATCGTGCTGTTGGCAAGCGCCTCGGCCGAGGTCTCGGCGGCGCCGGAGGATGTCTTACTCTCAGCCGCGATCCGGTCCGTGCGCGCGGCAATTAGGGCGGAATTGACGCCCTCGAGGTCTGCCGAGGCGAGGGTCTGCTGCGACTGGGTCTTGCCCTCGGCGTCGCGCGTTGTGCTCAATTCAACAATGCCCTTCTCGCTCGCGTAAGTGACCATCTCGCGTTCGGACACCTCTAGCTTCCTTCGCAGCTCGCTGAGCCGCGCCTCGAGGAAGCGCCGCGCGTCTGCATTGGATGAGAATTGCCGGTCCATGCTGGCGCCGATAAACTCGCGCACCCACGCGTCGGCAATGCGCGACGACAACTCGGGCGAACGGCTCTTGTATTTGACGTTGACGAGTTTTGATTTTTTAACCGGCTCAATGGTGACGTTCTTCAGCAGGAGGCTCATAACTTGGCGCTTGCGGGCCTCGGCGCGCTCTGCGCCGTCTACGCCGTGCGCCTCAAAGAATGCCTCCCCCTCGTCCAGCTTGAGTGATGTCCCGACGCGCTCGGCGAGAGATTCTGCCTTCAGAAGCGAGTATTGCGTGTCGTAAAATTCCATGTCGCGGGCCTCAGACGCGCGGTCGATGCCCTCGACATTGGTGACGTTCTTCTGCTCGCGCGAAATTTCAATCTGGCTGCGCGCCGTATACAAAGGCGCCATCAACAATGTCACAATCAAGCCAATCGCAAGACTAGCGGCGATGATGCCGGCAATGACCCAGCGCCAGCGCAACACGACCTGCCAGTATTGGAGGATCTCGGGCGGCAGCAGGCGGTCGTCGTCGCCCTGCGCGAGCAGGAGGCGGGTCTCCTGCTGGGAGATTGGCGCGCGG
>Ga0078894_10000913_pt1 | contig 21231 bp, 20 predicted proteins | sample LauGreSu1BDMLBSD_2_FD_67506 | JGI IMG/M metagenome (GOLD analysis project Ga0078894, IMG submission 67506) | Freshwater lake microbial communities from Lake Michigan, USA - Su13.BD.MLB.SD (version 4) (version 4) | ecosystem: Environmental > Aquatic > Freshwater > Lake | place: Lake Michigan... | reverse complement strand
TATGAGTACCGTAATGATCAGTGCACAAGACATTAATAAACTTCGCCAGGCCACCGGTGCCGGCATGATGGATTGCCGTAAGGCACTTACTGAAACAAATGGTGATTTTGAGGCGGCTATTGACTGGCTTCGCAAACAAGGCCAAAAGGTCGCGGCCAAGCGCAGTGACCGTGAGGCAAAAGAAGGCGTTGTTATCGCTCAGACCACTTCTGATAACAAGACGGGTATCGTTGTCTGTGTAAGTTGCGAGACCGATTTCGTATCAAAGAATGCCGACTTTATCGCTTTTGCCAAGAGCATCGCTGATGCGGCCATTGCCAATAATGTTACTTCTCTCGATCAACTGATGGGCGTTTCTATTGGTCAGCTGACCGTAGCTGCCCTGGTCGACGAAAAGTTGGCTACCATCGGCGAGAAGATCGGAGTCACCAAATTCGAACGCATCGATGCTCCCTATGTAGCTTCTTACATCCATGGAGCGTACCGTATCGGGGTATTGGTCGGTCTCGACAAAGTCGCCGCCGAGGCAGGAAAGGATGTGGCTATGCAAATTGCAGCCCTTAATCCTGTAGCAGTAGATGCTGATGCCGTACCGGCCGATGTGATCGCTCGCGAAAAAGATATTATCCTGGAGTTGATGAAGCAAGATCCCAAAATGGCTGGTAAGCCCGCCGAGATGCTCAATAAGATCGTTGACGGTAAAATGGGAGCTTTCTTTAAAGAGCAGACCCTCACAGCCCAAGCCTTTGTTAAGGACAGCAGCAAGTCAGTAGGTGATTACCTGCGTGAGTCGGGCAATGTGACCATTAGTTCCTTTAAGCGGGTGGCCCTGGGCTAAGTTCCTGCCATTCTTTACGATTTTTAAAGCGCCAGCTCTTTTCTGGCGCTTTTTTTATGGGCTGTCAAAAGATGTATCTTCGTTTTTTACAAGCTGCTGCTTATGTTACCTAAGTACAAACGCATTTTATTGAAACTCTCAGGCGAAGCGCTGATGGGGGATAAGAGTTTTGGATTCGATACCGATGTCATTGCGCAATATGCCCGTGATATCAAGTCCATTACCGATTTAGGTGTGCAAGTAGCCGTAGTGATCGGAGGGGGAAATATATACCGGGGCATGAACGAACAGGAAACCGGTATCGAGAGGGCGCATGGAGATTATATGGGGATGCTGGCCACGGTCATCAATGGGATGGCCTTGCAGGCCGGATTGGAGAAGATAGGGGTGTATACCCGCCTGCAAAGTGCAATAAAAATGGAGCAGATCGCTGAGCCCTATATTCGTCGCAGAGCCATTCGCCATTTACAGAAAGGCAGAGTAGTGATCTTTGGGGCCGGAACGGGCAATCCTTATTTTACCACGGATACCGCCGGCTCTTTACGCGCCATTGAGATTGGGGCCGATGTGATCCTGAAAGGAACGCGCGTTGATGGTATTTACACGGCCGATCCTGAAAAAGATCCCAAGGCTACTAAATATCAAACCATCAGTTTTCAGGATTGTCTGGCCCAACAACTCAAGGTAATGGACATGACGGCCTTTACTCTTTGCATGGAAAATAAGCTCCCCATTATTGTATTCAATATGAATGAGGCCGATAATCTTCGTCGCGTGGTAACCGGCGAAAAGGTGGGTACGCTTGTTCAGTAAGTAAATACCACCTAAAAAAAAGACGAAGTGATCAAACACCTCGTCTATTACTTCTTTTAAGAGAACTCTCTTTTACTAAGCTTTCTTTTTAGCCGCTTTTTTGGTCACGGTAGTCTTTTTAGCCGGACGACTTTTACCAAATGATCCTTTGAAGCGTTTTCCTTTTGCGGTTTTTTTATCTCCTCTTCCCATGGTATTTATTTTTGAAGGTTAAAATTAAATTCTTTCTGCTAATTCTTTGCCGGCCTTAAAACGCGCTACTTTCTTGGCCTTTATCCGAATAGGATCTCCCGTCTTGGGATTTCGACCATTACGGGCCGATCGTTTGGATACAGAGAAAGTACCGAAGCCCACCAGGGTTACCTTACCGCCTCCTTTTAGGGCCTTGGTGATCGATTCGGTCAATACATCAATAGCAGCATTGGCCTGGGCCTTAGTGATGCCGGTTTCGTCGGCAATTTTGGAAATGAGATCGGCTTTGTTCATGTAGTGGTTTTGGCAACGTGTAAAGAGCGACAAATTTAGCCGCTTTTTCATAGCAGAAAAATTAAAACTTGCTTTTGCACTACTAATCCACAATTTTCATGAGCGTTCTAAAGGCGATGAAGTTTTCACCCCATTTTTCGAGACCTTTTTGACGCATAGCCGGCGCAAACTCAGTCATATATCGATCGTAGTCCGCACGCGAAGCAGCCCGGTACTGCACGGCATAGGTAAGGCCTTCTTCGTCGGTATTTTCTAGCAGTTGCAGGGTGGTAGCCTGATTAAAACAACCCGTTGCGATCATATCGGGAATATGCTCTTGTTGTAGCCATTGCAGCCAATCTTGGGCAATTGCATGCGCTACTTTGATGGTGACATTATAAATGAGCATGATCATTATTTTTTTAACCGTAAATACACAGGACAATGGTCAGAATGTTTTACCGCTGCTAAAATATCGGCATCGGTCAATTTCTTCCCCAATGGTTGGCTAACGTTTATGTAGTCGATACGCCATCCTTTATTTTGCAATCGCACCGAGGGAAAACGCTGACTCCACCAACTGTATCGATGTGGTTCGGGATGAAAGACACGAAAGGTATCTATCCATCCGCTTTTGAAAAAGTTCGTCATCCACTCTCTTTCTGCCGGTTGAAAGCCCGATGAATTCTTATTACCCTTTGGATCATGAATATCAAGTTCCGTATGCGCAATATTATAATCTCCGCAGAGGATCAGCTGGGGATACTTTTTTTGTAGTTTTTTTAGCCAGCGTGAGCATTCTTCGAGCCATACGTATTTAAAGGCTTGTCGTTCGTCGCCAGCGCTTCCGCTGGGAAAATAGGCATTGATAAGGCGAATGGCTCCAAAGTCAAGTTGAATGACACGACCTTCGTCATCACTTGGTCCGTGGCCATTTCCATACTCTACCCGATCGGGCTTGATCTTGGTAAAAACAGCTACTCCGCTATACCCCTTTTTTTTGGCACTGAACCAGTAGTCGCTAAAGCCCATTTGATGAAGCGGGGTCAGATCTACATCCTCGGGTCTTGCCTTGGTCTCTTGCAGGCAAATAATATCGGCCGGATCGGTAGCAAGCCATTCCCAGAAGCCCTTTTTAATAGCGGCCCGAATACCATTAACATTATATGAGATAATTCGCATGCGAAACCTGCCGAAAAAGCTCGAATTTTGAATATGGCACATCGACAGGCCGGCAATTTACAGTATTAACCGCTTAAATCTTGTTTGTATGAGTACCGCTTCTGCACATCCTGCTCAGAAAAGACTTATCCCCGCTGCCCAATCTGTCTATCTCGAAGGGCCTAAGAGCAGAGGGTATGAATTATTATTTGCCTGGCGCGTATTTAAACAATTCATCAAAGGATTTAGAACGCTTCACTTCGCAGGACCTTGCATTACCGTTTTCGGATCGGCTCGTTTTTCGGAAGAGCATCCATATTACCAGCAAGCGCGTGCGTTCGGTAAGCGAATCGCCGCCCTAGGGATGACCACCCTTACCGGTGGAGGGCCTGGTATTATGGAGGCAGCCAATCGCGGAGCCTACGAGAACAATGGTCAATCGGTAGGATGTAATATTATCTTGCCCTTTGAGCAAAAAGAGAATCCGTATCTGCATTACTCAGTGACCTTTGAACATTTTTTTGTTCGTAAAGTATTGCTGGTAAAATATTCATATGCCTTTATAATCATGCCGGGCGGATTTGGTACCATGGATGAGTTGTTTGAGACACTTACCCTGGTGCAGACCCAAACCATTACACCGTTCCCGGTCGTTTTGTTTGGCAAAGCGTATTATCAACCCCTCATGGATGCCATTCATGATATGGAAAAGCAGGGCACGATCTCTCCAGAAGATCTGTCGCTGGTAAAATTTACCGATGACATCGACGAGGCCATGGAATTTATTTCTTCGTATATCAGCAAGAACTATGCGATTAAACCCCGTAAACGATATTGGTGGTTATTTGAGAAGCGATAAAATTAATTTCAACTAAGTTTGTTTCACAATACTAATTTATGCAACTATCCGGAGTAGATATATTGGGCTATGTAGCCGGGCTGATCACCGCTTTTACATTTCTGCCACAGGTTATCAAAACCTGGAAAACTCAATCGGCAAAGGATGTATCGTTAGCGATGTTCCTGATCGCCCTGACCAATCAGATCTTGTGGTTGGCCTTTGGGATCTTGCGGGTCGATCCTGTCATTATCATTACCAATGCCGTCATGCTTTTAATGACATCCCTTATGATTGCGCTCAAACTAAAGTATAACCATCGATAATGCAAATCGATACCCTTATCTGGGATCTGGGCGGTGTACTGGTCGACTGGAGTCCGTTGTACGTATATGATGATCGTTACTTTTCCGATCGTAGCGAACGTGATTATTTTTTTCAGCATATCTGTACCGCCGACTGGAACGAGCGACAGGATGCGGGCTACTCGCTACAACAGGCTACCGAAGAAAAGCTAAACGAATTTCCTGATCCACGTTGGCGACAACCCATCCTCGATTTTTATGGACGCTGGGAGGAGATGCTTCGTGGTCCTATCGTGGAGACCGTTAGTATTTTTGAACAACTCCGGGCGCAAAAGAAATATCGGTTTTATGCCCTTACGAACTGGAGTGCCGAAACATTTCCGATCGCCTTGCAGCGGTTTGATTTTCTCCACTGGTTCGATGGCAGACTCGTGAGTGGCGAAGAAGGGACTCGGAAGCCCTTTGCTGCATTTTATCAATTACTTTTCGACCGCTATCTTATAGATCCGTCCCGTGCCTTGTTTATAGATGATAATCTGCGTAATGTCAAAGCAGGAGAGACCTTGGGACTTTCTGGCATTCATTTTGCGTCAGCTGCCACTTTGCAGACCGAATTGGTCGCGAAGGGTTTACTATAATCCGTAGGGTTAGCCAGAGCGGCTTGATCTTTTAAAAGGCCTTACTGCCTGAATATTGGTTTGCTACTTATTCCAGTACCGGGCGAAGCCATTTCTCTGCCTCTTCCAAACTCATTCCTTTACGGCGGGCATAGTCTTGTAATTGATCGCGGTCGATCTTTCCCAATCCAAAATAATGACTGCCGGGATGGGCAATATACCATCCACAAACCGAGGCGGGTGGGTTCATGGCCAGACTCTCAGTAAGGGTAATGCCAATATTTTCGGTGGCTTGTAGCAGCGAAAAAAGTTTACGTTTCTCCGTGTGGTCAGGACAAGCCGGATAACCAGGAGCCGGACGGATTCCCTGGTATTTTTCACCGATCAGCTCATCATTGCCGAGTACTTCGTTCTTGGCGTATCCCCAATATTCTTTTCGTACTTGTTCGTGTAAGCACTCAGCAAAGGCTTCAACAAAGCGATCTGCTAAAATTTGTACCAAGATCTTATTGTATTCATCTTGCTCACCGGCGTACCGATCGATATATTTTTTAGCACCGTGTATTGTCACGGCAAACGAGCCCATGTAATCGGTCCCTAACTCAGCCGGACAAATAAAATCAGCCAGTGAAAAATTAGGTTGCCCTACCGCCTTTTTAAGTTGCTGTCGCAGCGATTCGATCTTGACCTCACCTTGTTCGGTTTGTAAGGTGATCGTATCGGCATTATTGCTGGTAGCCGGCCAAAATCCGATCACGCCCTCGGCGCGAAACCAATTTTCTGCCACGATCTTTTTCAGAAGTCCTTGCGCATCATGGAAAAGTCGAGTGGCTTCAGTTCCAAAGATCGGATCGGAGAGTACAGCCGGATAGCGTCCGGGCATTTCCCAGGCAATAAAGAAGGGTCCCCAGTCAATATATCGAGCAATGGTCGCCAGGTCATAATTTTTTAATACCTGTATGCCGGTGAACGAAGGAGTAACCGGGCGATATTTTTTCCAGTCAAAATATTCCTTGGTCACAACGGCCTCTTGATAGGGGATCAGGTTCTTCTTTCCTTTGTTCAAGAATTGCTGTTGTAGCCCTTCGTATTCCGTCTGGGTTTGTTGCAGGAGTTCTTTTTTCTGCTCTTTGTTCAGCAGCGAACTGACAACGGTTACACTGCGCGAGGCGTCCAGCACATGTAATACGCCGTGCTCATACTGAGGAGCGATCTTCACAGCGGTATGCATTCTCGATGTGGTGGCCCCGCCAATCAACAGGGGTTGTTGCATGCCTCTTCGTTTCATCTCATGCGCTACATGAACCATTTCATCGAGAGAAGGGGTTATCAATCCACTCAGTCCAATGATGTCAACTTGCTCTTGCTCCGCTTTATCCAATATCTTATCGGCGGGCACCATCACACCCATATCGATGATCTCATAGCCATTGCACCCCAGCACCACACCAACAATATTCTTTCCAATATCGTGCACGTCTCCTTTTACAGTAGCCAGTAATACTTTTGGCACCTTGCCCTGACTAGCCAGCGGGTTATTTCGCTTTTCTTCCTCTATAAAAGGAGTTAACCAGGCCACGCTTTTTTTCATTACCCTTGCACTTTTGACCACTTGCGGCAAGAACATTTTACCGGCGCCAAACAGATCGCCCACTACATTCATTCCGGCCATTAGCGGCCCTTCTATCACATCTAGTGGACGAGGATATTTTATTCTGGCTTCTTCGGTATCGGTATCGATATAGTCAGTAATGCCGTTGATCAGTGCATGTTTAAGCCGGTCCTCTACTGAGGCAGAACGCCATACTTCGTTTTTTTCTTCGGTCTTGTCCTTGGCCTTAACGGTCTCGGCAAAGGCGATCAGTTTTTCAGTGGCTTCGTTTTGGTCATTGTTTTTGTTCAGTATCACCTCTTCGCACAGGTTTCGTAAGGTGGGTTCGATCTCGTCATAAACGGCCAATTGCCCGGCATTGACGATCCCCATGTCCATTCCCGCTTTTATGGCATGATACAGGAATACCGCATGCATGGCCTCGCGCACGGGTTCATTACCCCGAAACGAGAACGAAAGATTACTCACCCCACCACTCACCTTGGTGAGCGGCATTTTTTGTTTGATGAGTCGGGTCGCTTCAATAAAGTCTACTCCGTAGTTGTTATGTTCTTCTAGGCCGGTCGCGACTGCAAAAATGTTTGGATCAAAAATGATGTCTTGCGGATCGTAGCCAAGACGCGTGGTCAGCAGCGTATAGGCACGCTCCGAGATCTCTACTTTGCGCTGCATGGTATCGGCCTGTCCTTTTTCATCAAAAGCCATTACGATTACGGCGGCTCCAAAGCGTTGGCAGATCTCAGCCTGTTGTAAAAATTTTTCTTCTCCTTCTTTCAGCGAAATTGAGTTGACGATGCATTTTCCTTGTACGCATTTTAATCCGGCTTCAATGATCTCGAACTTAGAACTATCGATCATCACAGGGATACGGGCAATATCAGGCTCACTTTGCAAGAGGTTTAAAAAAGTGGTCATGGCCACTACCCCATCCAAAAGTGCATCATCCATATTTACATCCAATATCTGGGCCCCGCTTTCGACCTGCTGGCGCGCCACACTCAGGGCTTCCTCATATTTGTTTTCACGAATCAAGCGAGCAAACTTCTTCGATCCGGTCACATTGGTACGTTCGCCTACATTCACAAAATTGGTCTCGGGCCGGATCACCAGGGGCTCCAGTCCGGATAATCTCATAAAGGGGAAAATAGTAACAGGCTCTGGCATCATCACATTTTATTTACACAGTGGCGGGTATCGTTTTTTCTACGGTTGGCAATGGACGGGGGGATAGTCCTTTTACCTTTTCTGCAATATGACGAATATGATCGGGCGTGGTGCCACAGCAACCTCCGACAATATTTACAAATCCTTCGCGAGCCCATTCCTCTAAATAATGCCCGGTATCCTCTGGTCGTTCATCATATTCGCCCATGGCATTGGGCAGCCCTGCATTGGGATAGGCCGAGACATAGCAACTAGCTAGTTGTGAGAGTTCCTCAATGTGCGGACGCATTTCTTTTGCTCCTAAGGCACAGTTTAACCCTACACTCAATGGTCTGGCATGCATGACGGAAGTGTAAAAGGCCTCCAGGGTCTGTCCGCTCAAGGTTCTTCCCGATGCGTCAGTGATAGTTCCACTGATCATGATCGGAAGCGGCTCCTTTTGTTTTTCGTGAAAATATTTTTTGATGGCATAGATCGCTCCTTTTGCATTGAGTGTATCGAATATGGTTTCAATCAGTAAGAGATCTACACCGCCCTCTACCAGCCCCTCCACTTGTTCGTAATAGGCTGCTACCACCTCATCGAATGTTACCGCTCTATAACCGGGATTATTCACATCGGGCGATAAAGAGAGTGTCTTATTGAGCGGCCCAAAGGCTCCGGCCACCCAAGCGGTTTTCCCCGATCGTGAAATGGCTTCGCGTGCACATTGCGCTGCGGCTATATTTAATTCCTTGGCCAGCGATTGCATTTCGTAGTCTGCCATAGCAATCGTCGTACTACTAAAGGTGTTGGTCTCTATGATATCGGCACCGGCCTCCAGGTATTGCTGGTGAATACCAATGACAATCTCCGGTTGCGTAATATTTAGTAGGTCATTATTGCCTTTTACGTCGCAATGCCAATTTTTGAATCGCTCTCCGCGATAATCCGCTTCGGTCAGTTTGTGTCGTTGGATCATGGTGCCCATGGCGCCGTCGATCACCAAAATTCGTTGTTGTAAGCTTTCTTCGATACGCTTCATGTCAATTAGGATTTGTTCCTGACACGACCGGTATGCGTTTGTTCGGGGTAAACTGAGTAAACGATAGGAGTCTGTTGGAACTCCCAGCCGTTTATTAGTTCTGTTGAGGAAAGGCCGAACAATAAACAAATCCGCCCGTAAGGATCACAAAGTTACAGTAGGTTGGTCAATTGACCAATAATTGATAGGAGAGGCCTTGAGCCCAATTCTATAGGCCACTGATATAGCGATCCAACGGAAGCCTGTTTTGTAGGCTTCTGGCCAGGGTCATCTCATCGGTGTATTCCAGTTCGCCGCCAAATGCCACTCCTCTGGCAATGGTGCTGATCTTAACGGGGCTGTCTTTGAGTTTTTTCTGGATATAATACACTGTGGTATCACCTTGTATGGTAGGATTCAGGGCAAAGATCAGTTCTTCTACCCCCTCTTGTTGTACACGTTCTATAAGGGTATGAATGTTCAGTTGGTCGGGACCTATCCCATCGAGGGGTGATATACTTCCGCCCAATACATGATAGAGTCCATTGTATTGCTGCGTATTTTCAAAAGCGATCAATTCCCGGATACTTTCTACCACACAGAGCAGCCCTTGCTTACGGCCAGGCTGTAGACAGATCGAGCAACGCTCACTGTCAGCGATATTGCCACATCGTTTGCAGATTTTTATCTCGCGACGTAAGGTCTTGATCACCTCACTGAAATGATATACTTCTTCGGGTTCTTGTTTTAGCAGGTGCAGTACCAATCGCAGCGCTGTTTTTTTCCCGATCCCCGGTAGGGCGGCAAAGGCATTAACAGCATTCTCCAGTAAAACAGAGGGCAATTGCATACAACAAAGATAGGGCTTGACTCAACGGTCTGTTATATCGATCTCGTACTCGTTGGTCCAACCGGGCTTGATACTAATTTTTTTATCGAGGGGTTGTACTTTTTCAGGCTGTCGGCGTGTTCCAAAAAATTGTCCGGTATCCCAGCGACCATTCCCATTAGCATCATACAAAATACGAAGTTGGTAGTCACCTGGCACGAAAAGATCATTGGTAAACTCAGCGGCTGATAGGGTAAAGGATCGAATTAGTTTTTCGTTCTGAATCCATTGCAAAACGGGGGTTGCTGTCAGGTCCAGTCCTCTTAATCTCAGTTTGACCTTTCCATAATCGATCTTTCGTTTGGAGGTAAACTGTACGGTATCGGTCTTGATCTGTGTTCTTTCGGTCGAATCGCTAAAGGCTCCTTTGGTGAGTACCAGGTGATAGGCCGTTCCTTCGAGCCAGCCCGTGTTCAGGGTCAATTTTTTTCGGGTACTATCTAATGTAATACGCAGACTATCCACTTTCATATACGTGGAGTCTTTGTACAGACTAATGAGAGAGCTATCGAATTGCTGAATGGGATGCTCAAAGCGAAGTTCCAGGGGTTCAAGCAAGTCTTGTTGATTATTGCTGAGACTGCTTTGCCAACGGATACGCTTATCAGTATCGCCTTTGCCATTCGGTCTTTCGCCGGGGGTTCCGGTATTGGCCACGATCTCTTGTTCGGCAGCAAAGGCGCTAAGCAATAGGCTATCTTTTTGAAGTAAAGGATACACCGGTGCATCTGCAAAAGCCAGTAACTGGCTATTCTTTGCTAAACGTCGCATGCCGCCTTCGTCTTTAAGTGCATAAATGAAAAACCGATCAGGAGGCAAATTGCGAAAGTGGAATCGCCCGTTCTTGTCCAGTTTGCTTAGATAAATTGGTTTCGTTTTTATGAGCGCAGAGTCAGTAGAGTCTTTATGTAAGATCACGATGAGGGTACTATCAATACGTCCGGTCTCGGCTACTTGCACCGAACCGACCAATTCAAGTGAGTCCAGATAGCTCCCTGTCGAAAACACATAGCGAAGCCCTTTGGAAATATTGCCTTCGGTAAAATCTTTTACGGTATTTCCAAAGTCGATGCTGTATGTGGTATTCGGTAATAGTGAGTCTTTCAATTTCAGGGTCAGATCACGCAATTTAGATTCAACAACCGGAGCGATGGTCGGCAGTGGCGAAATGATCAAATTATCTTGACCCTGTTGTACTTCTATGTACTCATCAAAAAAAAGCTGAATTGTTCGGGTCGTTATACCGGTGCTGGAATCGGCCGGCAGCACATTGATCAGTCGGGGCGGCAGCGTATCGCGAGGGCCTCCTTGTGGGGGAACAATATTGGCGCAACCTGTCGTCAACAGGCCTATCCAAAGCGAGGATATGGTCAGCAAGAGCCCAAGAAAAGCGGAGACCTTTTTCATGCGTTGCAAACTTACAGGGTTTGCCAGTAACAAGGCGTTAAGCACCTCACAATGTGGGGTCAGTAGCGAACTTTTCGGGCTCAAACAGGTTATTAGTTCAAGTCAATACTTATTTTGAATGAGCGTTTATTCTTTTAAGACCACCCAACGTATGCCTATCTCCTTGGCGGAAGCGTGGGATTTTTTTTCCAGCCCGGCCAACTTGCAACGTATTACCCCGGCTCACATGGGGTTTCGCATCATCAGTCGTTATCATGGCGAGAAGATGTACCCTGGTCAGCTTATCGAATATACGGTACGTCCTTTGTTGGGTATCCCACTATATTGGATGACAGAGATCACGCATGTGCAAGAAGGAGTATACTTCGTCGATGAACAGCGGTTTGGCCCCTATGCGCTTTGGCATCACCAGCATCATTTTACCGCGATAGAAGGAGGTGTCGAAATGAGCGATATTGTTCATTACAAAATTCCGCTGGGCCCACTTGGTCAATTGGCCAATACTCTTTTTGTGGCGGCGCAGCTACGCCAGATCTTCGATTATCGATATAAGAAAGTAGAGGAGTTGTTTGGTCCTTGGCGTACCTGACCACCATTATGAATAGATGTTCTTATTAGTGACCTTGATCAGCGAGGTAATATTGTTAACATCTAATTTTCGGAAGATATTATAGCGATGGACCTCGACCGTTCGTTTCGAAATGAACAGTTTCTCCGCGATCTCCTTAGAGGAATGGCCTTCTTTGATCATGTTGACGATCTCTAATTCTCGTTTGGTCAATTGGTTGATCTTAAAGGCCGGGTCGCCTTCCTCTTCGCTGATCACCTGGTTGGTGATATAGTCCTTTACATCTTTGCAGATAAAGCGTTGCCCATTTTGAACGACCAAAATAGCCTGACTCATTTCTTCGAAAGAAGAGGTCTTTGATACATATCCACTGGCACCGTTTATCAGCATTTGTTTGATAAGTAAAATGTTGGTGTGCATCGATACGCCCAGGACCTTGATAGTCGGAAATTTCTCTTTGACTAGTTTAGTAAGTTCAATACCCGACATGCCGGGTAGGGTAATATCCATGATGACTACCTGTGGTAACGCCTCTTTGATCAGTTCAAAGGCCGATTCAGCGTCCATTGCAGAGCCCACAATTTCAAAATTTGCATCGGCATTAAGTAAGGCCGACCACATATCGATCATCATCTTGTGGTCATCCACCAAAAATAACTTGGTCTTTTTCATTAAAAAGCTATAAGGGTTTAATAGGTATAAACGACTATAGGATACTAATAGGTAAATATAACTATATTTAGTAGCAAAATACACGCAACCTAGTCCTTTTTGAAGGGCGAACTGGAAACTTGTTGCTGATATTTTATTTAAAGTGCTGTAAATCAAGTTATTTTGAATAGTAATGACTGATAATACCCAATCTGAGTATCCTATTTTGAGCGGTAAAAAATTGCTGGTCGCAGAGGATATGAAGCTAAATCAATTCCTCATGACCCAACTGCTGGCGGGCCATAACTTGTCATTGACCTTTGTATCAAACGGGTTGGAGGCGGTAAAAGCCTGTCAAGAGCATGTTTTCGATCTGATCGTACTCGATATCCGGATGCCATTGCTGGACGGTGTAGGAGCTTGTAGAGCCATTCGAAAGTTAACTAATCCGAATGCCCAGGCTCCTATTGTAGCCATTACGGCGCACATGTTCGAAGAAGAGCAGTTGCGTTTCTTTACCATGGGTATGAATGCAGCGGTCATTAAGCCGGTGGAGAAAGACACCTTTCTTCCATTATTATCACGTTTGCTCTCTTCTCCGCTTGCCGAAGAAAAGTATTTACTCTCTGCCGACCTGGATTCATCGCTTCAGATCGATCTCAGCTATCTTCAGCGCATCGGCAATAATGATCCTTCTTTCATTAAAATGATGCTCGATTCTTTTTTAGAGAACGCAGAGTCGTTACAGCAACGACTTGACTTGGCCATAAGTAATACCGATACGCAACAGATCGGGGACATTGCGCATCAATTAAAATTTTCACTTGGGATACTAGGGATAAGAGCATTAGATGAAAAACTATCTTGGCTGCAAGAAAGCGCCTCGCGGATCGAGACCGCCGATGTGGAATGGTTTTTGGAGAGAGGTAAGCGATTACAAATAAAAATAAGGATGATCGCTGAACATGCCCGCGCCAGTCAGCAATACTATCAGCAGTTATTAACCGGGAATACGTGAAATGTACTTCTCGATCTGTTTGATCTGATCCACTATTTGAGAGGTGGTCGGTTTGAGCGCTTTGGCTTTACGAAAGAAATCTTTAGCGGCCCTGAACTCGCGCTTATTCATCATTAAGCTACACATTTGTAAGTAGGCAGCGGCCTGGTTCTCTTTATCGGGTAGTCCTTTGCGAAGGGCTTGACGAATATATCCTTCTGCTTGCTTCAAATCGTTCTTTTGCATGGCCAGCATACCCATTTGCAACAGGCTGGCCCCCTCGGCTTCTTTCATAGGCATACCCAGATCGAGCCCTTTTTTCATCATCTTTTCGGCCCCGTCAAAATCTTGTTTCATCATGGCCAGGTTGCCTTTGAGCGTGTAATAAACAGAACGAATCGGCTTGTACAGCAGTTGCGGATAGCGGATAGAATTGATAATACGTTCTGCTCCTTCCATATCGCCACTTTCCATGTATTCTTGGATCAACCGCAACGGACCAAAGAAAAAATGGCCGCCTATCAAAATGACAGCCAGTATATAAAGAGGTAAGGAGGGCCAAAATGAAAAGGAGAAATGGGCTACCCCGGCCAGCACCAGCAGTACGATACCGATCCAGAGTCTGTATTTTATCAGTAGGTTATAAAACTTCATGCGGAGAACTTTTGGGCGTGCAAGATACTCTTTATTGCCCACTTAGTTTTTGGGGGCCAGCAAAAACGTGAGCGGTACGGCCAGCCGGCTTCGCCAAGATCGCTCTGAATGATCTTGTCCAGGCCAGGACCTGGTGATCCAACTTTTGGTGCGAAATCCCTTTTGTTGCAAAACTCGGTCGGCTTGCTCTTGTAAGCTGGCATACATACTATCCAACGTTTCGGTTCCGTAATCAAAATAAAGTCGATGCGTGCGGGGATCGGGCAATTTCTTTTGCATATACGAGAAAAAAGAATTGGGCACAGGATTATCGTCCATATGCATCAGCCCCGGCCAATGTGTAGACAGACAGGCGGCACCAGCGAATACTTCGGGATATTCACAAATGGCATACAACGAAATGAGTCCGCCCATACTACTACCCGCTATAAAGGTATGCTCGCGCGTAGAGCGAGTGGAATAGGTTTTATCGATAAAAGGTTTGAGCTCTGTTGTGATGAACTTTAAATAGCGATCGGACGAAATAGGAATACCCGAAAAGATCGATTGTCCATTGCTGCGATACGAGTCGTATACCTTTTCTTGTTGTTCTTTGGTAAGCGAGGTAAAGGGAGCTTGTGGAAAATACTCTGCATGTCTTCTGATGCCCGCGTTCCAAATGCCTACTACAATTACGTGCTCGATCTTTGCTTCATTCATCAGTAGCTGAAGTGTTTCGTCGACACCCCATTCTTGTTTGTTCCAAGTCAGCGTACTGTCAAATAACATTTGTCCATCATGCATGTAGAGTACGGCATATTTTTTCGAGGGATTATATCCTTCCGGTAACCATACATCAATGGTACGAGCAGGAACCCACTCTGAGGGAAAGGCGCTATGTCGAACAATTTTTCCGGACCTTACAGCGGGAAGTTGTGCAAAAAGAAAGGGCGAACAGGTCATTCCGATCAAAAACAATAAAACGGGGAGTCGCATCATAGTAAATATCAGTTGAACAGTATCGTAAATTAGTCGTTTTTGGTTGTTTTTTATATCTTGTCTCAAATCAAAACGATTGCGACGTTTATTTTGGACTTGGCTATTTCGTCTATTAGGATGGGATACGCATGTACGATTTCCTCCCGGCCTAAAGAAATGTGTCATTATTGCCGGCCCTCATACGCACTGGATGGACTTTTTTGTCGGGCTGGCTTATAGAAGCATCATGCAGATCCATTCCGCTCGGTTTTTAGGGAAAAAAGAGCTCTTTGTGGGTCCGCTCGGATTTTTCTTTCGGTGGGTAGGGGGTATACCCGTTGACCGCTCTAGTAAACAAAATCTTGTCGATCAGGTAGTATCCGTATTGGATAGTCAATCCGAGATCATGATCGCGCTCTCCCCCGAAGGAACTCGTCAAAAGGTCGATCGACTGCGGACGGGTTTTTATTATATCGCCCAAAAAGCCAATGTGCCTATCGTAATGATCGGGTTCGATTTCTTACATCGTCGCATTATTGTTGCCGACCCTTTTTACCCTGGCGACAACAGCAGAGAGGACTTTGATCGCATCCTGCATTTTTTCGGTCCCATTCAAGGGAAGATACCTGGGCGTGGCATGGGAGGTATTCCCAATCAATTTCTTTAATTCCCTATTTGATATGGTATCTTATCCAAGTATTATCGAGAAGTTTTACGAGCACGAAAAAAAGCAACCTGAAAAACTTTTCTTAGCCGAGCCCTTCGAAGGGATCATGCAGCGGCATAGCTGGCACAGTGCCGGTCAAGCCATTCGACAACTGGCGGCGGCCCTGATGGATATGCAGTTACCATCCGGATCTCGCATTGCGATCATTGGAAAAAACTCTCCTCATTGGATCATGGCCGATCTGGCCATCATGATGGCAGGGCATGTTTCCGTTCCCATTTATCCGACCGTTACAGCCAATACCCTCGAGCAGATCCTTATTCATAGTGAAAGTAAATTGATATTCGTTGGTAAGCTCGATGCATACGAACCGATTCGAGGTGGAATTCCTGACACTGTCCGACAAGTGAGTTTCCCTAATTGGCCCTGGCCGGGTTGTTGCCCTTGGATAGATTTTGTAGGCAATAGTAGGCCATTGCTAGAAGATCGTATTCCGGATTCCGCTGCCATGAATTGTATTTTGTATACATCGGGTACTACCGGTAATCCGAAAGGAGTCATGCATACACACTATGCACATGCCTATAGTTTACTGACCGTAATGGAGGCTTTGGGGGAGACATTACATAACGAGGTTTTCTTTTCGTATTTGCCACTCAGCCATATTGCAGAGCGTATGGTCGTAGAATATTGTGGCATCTTTACCGGCGGTACTATTTATTTTCCGGAGTCTTTGCAAACATTCTCAAAAGACCTGCAAGCCGCTCAGCCTACGATCTTTTTAGCGGTACCGCGCATTTGGGAAAAATTCAGGGAAGAGATCTTGAAGAAAATTCCGCCCGCCCGACTTTCTTTTTTATTGGGTCTTCCTCTCTTCGGGTCGCTCTTACGCAACCTACTCAAAAAAAAGTTAGGACTTTCGAGAGTGCGATTCGCTCTTTCGGGGGCTTCGCCCTTACATCCATCGCTGCCTGTTTTTTTTGGTCAGCTTGGGATTACTATACAAGAGGCCTACGGAATGACAGAGAATATGGCCTTGGCCACCATCAATCGAAAACATTCCGTTAGGATCGGTACCGTAGGGCAATCCTATACAGGAGTGGAACTTGTCATTGGAGCTCAAAATGAGATCCTTACTAAAAGTCCTGCTACTATGCTGGGTTATTATAAGGAGCCGGAGCTAAGCGCTGCTTGTTTTGAAAACGGATTTTTAAAAACGGGAGATGAGGGACGTCTCGATGCGGACGGATACCTGACCATTACCGGCCGGATAAAGGACCTATTCAAGACCAGTAAGGGCAAATATGTGGCACCGGCCCCTATCGAGAAATTGTTAATGGAACATACGCTGTTTGCTCAAGTTTGTGTGGTGGGCTCCGGTCAATCCGGCGCCCTGGCACTCTGTGTGTTAACCATTGGGGAGCCTACCGACCGCTCGGAACTGAACGCGCGATTAAGTGCTATTCGATCACGGGTCAATCAACAATTGGAGCTGCATGAACAATTGGTGAAATTAGTGATGGTGGCAGAGGAGTGGACCATCGCCAATGGTTTTATTACGCCGACGCTTAAAATTCGGCGATCTGTCATGGACACGCATTACGAGAGTAGATATGAGCAATGGCTTCGCAGCTCGGATCCAATTGTATGGGCCTAGCACGATTTATGAGTGCATAGCTACTTATGCGAATACATTTACGTCGTATCAGGTTTTCTGCAATTGGATCAAGTAGTCAAACAGATTTTCTCCCGGGGCCAGATTCAGTTTCTTTCGCAGGCGATAACGGCTGATCTCTACCCCTCTTACAGATATGTTCAGCAATTGCGCGATCTCTTTCGAGGAAAGGTTCATTCGCAAATACGCACAAAGTTTTAATTCGCCAGGGCTAATCTCGGGATGTTTATTTTTTAATACGACTACAAAATCACTGTGTACTTTATCAAAGTGTTTTGCGAAATGATCCCACTCTTGATCGATCTGTTCATCTTCACTGAGGGCTTTGATCATCTTCTTTAGTTCGGTCTGTGCCTGTGTATCATCAACTCGTTTGGCCAATTGGCTTAATTCGCTCTTGATCTTAGTGATCAGTTCTCCCTTTTTTACCAAATGCATGGCAGAGGAGGCCAGTTCGGAATTCTTAAATTGAATTTCCGATTCGAGGTTCTCCGTGCGTAAGCTCATCAGGGCCGTTTCGGCCTTTGTTCGTTCCAGCTCATTTATGTACAATAATCTTTTTTGTTCTGCCTCAAAGAGGGCTTGTTGTTTTTTGAATTTCTTTTGTTGTCTCTTATAGCCCCAGGTTAGGGCAAGGGAAAGAAGTAGTATATAGAGGCCGATCGCCAGTTTGCTTCTATACCAGGGGGGTAGTACCGTAAAGGCAAATTGGCTGACGGGCGATTCGGCCCCCAGGTTATTTCGAACTTTTACCTCAAATACATAGTCGCCTGCCGGTAGGTTCGTAAACTCCTTATCCGTACGCTTTGTCCATTCAGACCAGGCACCATTGAACCCCCTCATCCGGTAACAATATTCCAATGATTCCGCGTAGGGATAGGGCGGTGCTGTAAATTCAAAGCGAATATTTTTCCAAGCATGATCGATAATGGTGGCATTTTGCGATGGTGTGCCAAGATGGGTAAAGCCACCATACAGCAGACTATCGCTTTGTTGACCGATCCGCACACTTCTGATGCTGACCGCCAGTACTGGTTTCTGCTTTTTATATTTTTCGAAGTTCAAATGATAGATACCGGTCTCTCCGGCTAAAAAAATGTTTTTCTTGTCGTAGGGGTAAATAAATTCAAATCCACTGAGCAATCTGTTATTGAACTCGGGTAAATAGATCACACGAGGTTTTTCTGCTGTGTTGAATTCGATGACGCCCAGATTTTTTTCATGAAAGAACCAGATATTGCCGCTGCCGTCTTCCTTTAAGTAGCGAATACTTTGATTTCCCAGCAGGGTATTGAATTCTGCCGCCGGCATGAATCTATCTTGTGAACTCTCGTACTGATAGATCCCTTGCTCGGTAGCAGCAAGAATTTTTTCTTTGATCTTAAAGATGTGGTTGTTGAGCAAAGAGGGCAAACCCTTGGTCGTATCGTATTTATTGTAGGTGAAAGACTGGTCTTCTTTTTTTTGTATTCGGAAAATTCCATGATAAGGGTGCGAGATCCAGATATGTTGTAAGGCGTCGATGGCGATATAACGAGAGGATTCCTCAAATTTCGGTACCGCATCGGCAGGTAAGAACGATCCCTTATCAAATCGAAACAATTGTATGCCTTTATAGTTGCCGGCCACTTGCAATTCGCTAGGATAGGTTCCGCTAGTCGGTATAAAATTCCAAAAGCCAGTCTGCGTGCTAATCGGTTTGGCCGTAGTACCGCTAATGCTAAAACCTCCCTCGTGGTGACCAAGCAAGATTTGGTCGTTGATCTCTTGCAGTGACCATACCTGACCTGTCGTATTTTGTATAGGAACAAAGGTTCCTTGGCTGAAACTGAGGTCTTCTTTTTCTTGCAGGCTAGTTACATATGCTCCATTCGAGGTTCCAATAAAAAGTGCTCCTTTTCTGATTAGGACCGTGTACCCGGCGGCTTTTTGTTCGCCAGGCAGAATTTGTTTGATCGCGCTATTAAAGGCCACAAAATCGATCCCATTATCCAACCCTAGCCATAGGTTCTCATCTCGATCCGCTAAAATGCTCAGCACATTATTGTTTTGTAATCCTTCTTTCGAAGAAAACCGTTGGACAAGCCTAGCTTCATTATCTACAATGTACACTCCTCCATTGCTGGTGCCCAATGCCAATCGCGTATCATCGATTCTGGCCGTGGTATATACTCGATCCAACTTAAGTTGGCGAGTCAACGGAGAGCTTAGGGGTAACAATGTTTGCTTGTCGAGCCAGAATAATCCACTCTTTTGCATCGCCACCATCATTTTCTCCCCTTGTCCTTCGAGCAGCCCCGTTACAACATCATTTTTTGGAAGGGGGTTGCTGGCTAGAACAGGTCTCCAAGCGTTGTTCTCAAAAAGCATCAAACCTCGGTCAAGGTCCTGCGCGTAAAGACGGTTATTGCAGATGCCCATATAGCTCCATTCGCTCGCTGCGGTATACACTGCAAAAGCTTCACCCGAAAATTTTAGTATCGAGGCTGAGGTCCTAAGCCAGATCTCATTTTTATAACTAATAATATCCCAGACGTCCCCAAAGGAGCGGAACTTTGCTGGTATCAGCTGAGTCAGAGAGCGATACGTGAGTCTGCCAGAGGGGCCTGGCGAAAAATAGCCCAGCTCATCTTGCCCGCCCACATATACTCGTTGGTCCCCGCCGATCGCTACTGATCGGGCAATGGTTCGGTTCGGAAGTGGGTATAAGGCCCAAAATTGGCCATCATAACAAAGAAGCCCTTCGTTATTAGCTATATATATAATACCCTGTTGATCTTGTTGGATATCCCAATTTTGAAGCCCGGCTGCATATGTTTTTTTGGGATAGTTGACAATATCTGGAAGCCCAATTGTGTTTTGGGCTTTAAGGAAAAAGGCAAACAGCAAGAGGATAAGGACAGAGGGCCAGCGGTACATAAGAGTCCTAAAGTATACCTTTTTTTGATGAGTTTATTTTTTTGGGTTGATGTAGTGATGATGTATTATAAAAATATTGATAATCAATTAGTTGTTTAATTAGATGTAGTATTGAAGAGGCAAAATAATAGATAATTGATACCCCAAGTCTTAATATTGCTTTGTTAATTCTATCCTTTTTCACGAGTTGCTAAACCCTGCTGTATGAATAAAAAGCACGTATTTATGTGCCTGTTTGCAATGGCTATCGGATTTTTTTCTGAGCTCCATGCACAAGGCATAACTCTCTCCGGAAAAGTTACCCGTCAGACCACTGGTGAAGCCCTTTCGGGTGTCAGTATCACCATCAAAGGCAAAACGGTCTCCACTCAAACCGACGCCCTGGGGATGTTCAAATTGTCCGGTCTTTCCAAAGGCGATCAACTGGTATTTAGTTACACCGGTACTAAATCGTTAGAAATTAAAGTCGGAACAGAGACAATGCTTTCTGTTCAGCTCGAAGAGCTCGCTAGTTCTACGCTCTCCGATGTGGTGGTACTCGGATATGGTACTCAAAAAGTAACCAAGGTATCTGGTGCCATCTCAACGGTCAAAGGCGCCGATATCGATAAGTTAAGGCCTGTTCGTACCGAAGAAGCCCTCCAAGGACGGGCTTCTGGTGTGAACGTCATCCAGGGTGGTTCGCCCGGCTCAAAGCCAACGGTATTGATCCGTGGTATCCCCTCTTACTCCGGAACGGATCCTATTGTGATCATTGACGGAGTTCCGCAGACCCTTACCGACCTCAATGCGATCAACGCTTCCGAGATCGAATCGATAAACGTCTTAAAGGATGCCGCCACAACAGCTATATATGGTGTTAAGGGTGGAAATGGTGTAATCGTAGTGACGACTCGCTCAGGTCGTAAGAATCAGAAGACCGAGATCTCTGTAAATACTAACTATGGTATGCAAGAAGTAGCCAATACGGTCGGTGTGCTCAATGCCACCGAATATGCTGCCATGGTCAATGAGGGAAGTACTGTGGCCGG
>Ga0078894_10000911_pt1 | contig 21240 bp, 20 predicted proteins | sample LauGreSu1BDMLBSD_2_FD_67506 | JGI IMG/M metagenome (GOLD analysis project Ga0078894, IMG submission 67506) | Freshwater lake microbial communities from Lake Michigan, USA - Su13.BD.MLB.SD (version 4) (version 4) | ecosystem: Environmental > Aquatic > Freshwater > Lake | place: Lake Michigan... | reverse complement strand
AAAATTTTTTGGTGACTCTGTGATCGTTTAAAAAAATTCTGTGCTCAAAGTCCTTAAGTCCTTAAAATTTTTGAACTTAGTTTTCTAGGAGAAATTGAAAACGGATGGTTTAGCTAAATTGAAAAACAGCACCTTTTCCTAATTCTGTATGTGTTTTGACATACAAAGTTGTAAAAAATCGTTTTTTTACCAAAAAAAATTCAAAATTTGGTTTTGTAAACAACTTTTTCTGCTTTTAAAACTAATTTCAAAAACCAGGGACTTTAAGGACTTGTATGCATACGAGGTTTTCAGATTTTCAGAAAGTTGTATGTAATTTACATACGTTTTTCCGAAAAAGTGCTCAAAATAAAAAAAGGACTTTCGCAAGGACATTACTTCCATTTTAAGGACTTGTCAGGGACATTACTATATATGCACCATTTTTTAACAAAAATTTTAAAAATCGCGGACCCCAACCAAAAAAGTCCGTTTTTTTTAAAGTTTTAAATTTAAAAAAAAATTGTTTATCAAGTATATAGGAATTATTCCAAATAAACAAATGAAGGAATATAAATGTCCTCGATGTGGATATTGCACGCACAGAAAATGCAATATGGAAACGCACCTAAATAGAAAAAGAAAGTGCCCCACGTTATTGCCTGACAGTACGGTTCTTCAAATAAATGATACGGTTGCAGCAACACCCTTTGTTAATTCATTCCATGACACAACGTATGATTTTTTAAAAGACAAGGACTATATATACTGCATAAATCGTGTCATTCTTTGTGTCCCTAATTTAATAAAACGGATACACTTCAATAAGGACCATCCCGAAAATAATAATATATATCTTTCAAATTTTAGAAACAAATATATAAGTATGATGGAAAGGAAAAACTGGGTGCTAAAGCCTCTTGATGAAACACTCGACAAAATCATAAGAGATTACGAATTTATCTTGGAAGAATGGGTAGATAACCACAAAGACAAAACTATCACAGATAAATTCGCAAAATACACTACAATTAAAACCGAAGAAAATGTAATTAAAACGGTTAAAGAAGAAATCAAACTATTACTGTACAATAACCGTATCGAACCAGTTCACACTTAACCACTTTTTGTAGGTTTTTTTGTGGGTTGCGTTGTAGGCTGCCTTGTAGGATACATTGTGTCAGTTATATTAGGAATGTGCACCATCTTATTAGGTGTATTCGGTCGTACTTCAGCTATTACACCATTCAGAACCCATTCATCAAGGATCTGTAATGTTCTATTAGGAGAAATACAACCATACTTGGACATAATTGCGGCTATTACACCAGCCACGTGCGGCGAGGACATTGAGGTACCTGAAGCATAACGCACCGCATTCTTTGAAGCAATGCCTGCCCCTAATATACTTAGACCTGGTGCAATAATCTTAGTACAGTTTCCATAACTTGAAAAATAAGCCATTTGATCACGAACCGTGGTTGCACCGACCGTAACCGCTGTTGTAGCTGAACTAGGTGAATATAAGCACGCATCATTTCCGCTATTACCCGCAGCGACAACGCTTATTACACCATTTTCAAATGCGGCATTGACCGCGGCGTTCATAATTTGCGACTTCCCACCTCCCAATGACATATTGATTACGCCGCACGCTTTTCTCTTTTTTATATCATTTACAGCCCATTCTATACCCTTTATGACCCCCCAATTCGTCCCTTGGCCATTACGAGCAAGTACCTTTACGGGCACTACCTTTGCCATATTGGAAACCCCCATTGTTTTACCAACCGCAGTACTTGAAGTGTGGGTACCGTGGCCGTTTAGATCCTTTGTGCCACCGTCGGTTGTAAAATCCGCACCTTTTAAAACTCTCTTACCGAATTCAGTATGGCCAGCGTAAATACCTGTATCAAGCATATATACAATGCTGTTTTTTCCGTGCTCAATAGGTTCATATTTTTTATTAAGTGGTAATTTATATTGATCAATCCTGTCTATACCCCAGGGCAATTCAGACGGAGCATTCGGTACGCGAATCGCCGCGTCGGTCGGAGACCGAGGATCGATTTCCTCATATGGGAGCGAGGTAACGGGTTTGATTGGTTCTACGAGATCAATATCTAACGGAAATTCCAATGCGGAAACCGGGCCGTCAATGAATCCAACCAAATCCCCAATTTGGAAATAATCGTCGGGGCTATATGACCTTCGGCCAATAACCGATTTACCTTTTTTTAACATTGCAATATGGCTTTTAGCTGGCAAAGGCGCGGCGAAGCCACCGCGAACTGACAAAAGGATGCAAATCATCATAGCCAAAGCTCGCATCGTGTATTATATAAAGGCAAACATTTTAATGTAAACGCAAATTATGGCTGGCGCTTTTTTAATGTCTTCATTTTTTCCACAAATTCTTTGACTTTGTCAACCCCTATCGGAGTATACGCCCATGGGGGGAGTACAGGCTTTTCAACTTTCGCAGGCCTTTCATTCATAGAATATATCCTATACGGCTCCGCCGAACTTCGTTCGGGCTGCTCGCGTCGATCTCCTATCACAAAAATGTCAGACTTGACACCTATTAACCATTGGAATAGCAAAATTCTCGTAAGGGAACGCTGTGCATTTGGCGAAGCCATGACGGTTTCGTTCAACTCCGAACGCTTCAAATAACCAGTTTCGTATATAAACGAATACCCAGCCGTTTCATTCGGAACTGCAAATGCCGGTAGGGTATTCATTTGGAGATACCTTTTTATTTTGTCAAGTTTATACTTTAGCTTTACTTCACTTTCAGTAACACCACCCACTATATCTACCAAAGTCTCATGATGCCCATGGATCTTAATAAAACCCTCCCCGGTAACGCTTTGCGGAACGACGATCGAGGACAAAATCTCATTCCTAATATTCAACGTACGGCTTTGCCGCAGACACTCCAAGGGGGGGCGAAGCCAACGAAGTATTGTGTTTTTCGGCAATTTACGAATACTAGAAATAATTCTAACTCTCTGTTCGACGTCGAACATTGCTAAACTGGCGGCCGTCGCAAACTCCCGGTAGCATTGTACTGGAACCATGACGTGATCGCGCGTTTCATTCCATTCATTTGGTTGACTAAGAATAAGGAGACACTGTATGACGTAAAGCGCAGACGGGTCAAGCTCATACATGTGTTTGAGTGCGTTTATATTCTCTTGGACGACCTTGGGGAATGCCACCGAAATTTCCATAATTACTTTCCATTGAAAGGATTCTGGCAGCCCCCCCGCCAAACAAAAGAGTGTATATTGATCCAGAGGGTCCCAGTCATCGCAATGGGATGAATTGTAGCATGAATTGTGAACATTTGCCGCACACTTTCTAAGTATTTTATCAAATTTGCGCTTCGTGCAAACTTCGTTCGCGGCCGAACGACCCGTGCGCGAACAGAGTTCGCTCCGATCGGTCTTCGAAACGGCGTGCGAATTCTTGAAAAAGATTGTATTTATCCACGAACATAACCCCGTCTTGGGACTTTTTGCCATCCTAGTAGCAACCTTGATGGCTCCGCGCCGCGCCGCGCCGCATGGTGAAGATTCCTTTGAATACTTATTCCATATATACGATGCCAAAGTAGGCGCACCCACCCCAACATCATTTACGTATATTTGGAATAAACATTTCCATTGCGCTTCGCCAAGCGAATCGGTGGCAAAGCAAAACCGTACCAAATTGTTTAGATTTTCAACCCTACCCATACGAATCTCAATGGCCAACTGCGATGCAAACTCCATGGTGCTTCGCGACGGCAATTGTAAACGTACCTGTAAACGTACCTGTAAACGTACCTGTAAACGTACCTGTAAACGTACCTGTAAACGTATCCTACCATACTTTTTTTTTTGATTAATTTAAGCTTCGCTTGACTTCGTCAGGCCGTTACCAATTTTCGTACCCCTCAATTTTATTTAAATCCGAAATACCAAAATTATAACTTTGCGGCGGCGGAACAGTGTTTTTGTAAACAATCGAACCAAATCCATAATTAATCTGCTCCCTATTCGCATTGCCAGGTCTCTTCGCAACATCATAATCTGGTATAACGAGATCTCCTTGTACACTAGGGGATGCCTTTGTGGTCATAGTAGGATACCTAGCCTGGGTCCAAAACGAATTAGGACGGTTCTTTGTAACGCCACGAGCAGAGTCATTCGCGGAGCTACCTGCGCCAGGGTAAGCAGTAGGTTCTTGGCCACCGAGTTGCCAGCCCTGTGTAATGACACGACCTTCGAGCTGGTGCATTTTGTAATCATTTACATTGTTGGGCATGACTCTGGTAAAATCGTGGAAACCGCCGGATGCTGGAACTCTAGGATCCAGATCAAGACCGGGGCCTATGATTTCTTTCTCGCACGGAGCAAGATCGTGGCGCTTGAACAGCGAAACTGTGTATCTATCATCGTCCGGACGAGCAAGAGGTGAGCCATTTACCCAACCGGTTTGTTGTTCTGCGGGAGAGAACTTGGGCCCAATCTCTCTTTTGTGCAGGTATGTGTCATCCAGACCTGTGAATGTTTGAAGCTTGTTTACATAAGGTGTTTCATCGTCAAAGCCGCTATTTACGTTTACGCCGTCAATGTAATTACCCGACGCGACACCGGTACCGGCCATATTTTGTTTAACGGCAGCTCCGTAGAACGGAACCATATTATTATGGGTGAAATCCGTCATTGGTCTTGATTTCATATCCAGTAGCATTTCACTAGTAGGGTCGTTCGTAGGCTCATTTTCGAACCCTTCCGCCATCGGGACCAAGCCTCGATGAGGGTCGAATGGCGATCGTAGATCGGCGCTAGCCCCTTTATTGACCTGTTGTTGGTAATTAATATACCCCATATTAATTAGGTCATTTCCGTTTTTGTAAAGAGCCCCAACCGGGTACGAATCGGTACAACCAACATTTGATGCAGTGCTAGGATTGTTAAATGCGGAAAAGTTCTGGGCATACTCTGGGAGAGGCATAGAATTGTCCAGGGCAAACTTTTTTTGTTTTGTTAACTGATCCTGTCCATAATTATAAATTGCATTCTTTCCAATATCAAGAACTTGCATTTATGAATATATTTATTATACATATATATTATTTTTTAAAATTACGCTTCGCGTAATTTAATCTTCGTTCAACTTGCCGCCGGATCCTTAGTTTCGACGGCTTCGTCGTCTTCTTCGTCGTCTTCTTCGTCGTCTTCTTCGTCGTCTTCTTCTTCTTCGTCAGACTCGGCAGTGTCTATCTCAATTGATTCGGTGTCACTTACTAGGAAACTGTCGCATTCGTAGTCATCCTTGGGTGTGGATGTTACGGCAGTGTCTCCGTATAAATCATCATTTTCCCAGTTTGAATCTACGGATAGATCGTCTACTAGTTCATCGGAGTTTAAGTCGGGAGTGTACCGTTCAGGCGCTTTTCTTTTCCTAGGATTTGTAATCGAATCCATCATTAATCAGTCTTTACAGTAAAAAAGTTAAGAAACTGACGAGCTTCGAAGCGGCAAATTATGCCACAAGTCTAATTATTTTCGGTACTACGTAAAACCACAGAATAGGTGTAAAAATGACAATACCTACGAGCACACAGATTAGAATGATGATAGAAGTGTCCAAAGACGCCTTTTCATTGAAAATATACGATGGATTGTCAAGGAGGGCATTGAATTTCTCCTGAAACGATTCAGTTATATAAATTTGTATTTCTTCATTGGTAATGTGTTGTTCTGAGCGAAGTACAAAAACAAAGAATAAGCCTTCAAACACACCAACTAGGGACAGAATAAACAAGTTTAGTAGAAGAATATGCATTATTTTACTCCCCCTGCTCTTTTCAAAATATGGTGCCATGAGGAGAACCGTAATGATAAATAGAAACACAATCACAACAATAATGATAACCCATATGAAATAGTTGTTTGTTGTCAAGTTTGTATCCTCAGTGGTGAAATAACTTTCGAGGTAATTGAATATGTTTTCCCCATTCAATCCGAGGAACAAATAAAATGCAGCGGAATTTTCTGGGCTAAGTTTATTGTCTAAACTATCTTTTAGACCATTAAACTCCTTAGCGAGTGAACTATTTATTGTATCCTCAAACGATTTAATTGTGCTTGGTAGTATAATTAGGGCGAAAAAAAGGATCAAGAAGCTAAAAAGTAAAAATATATGCAGGATAGAATCCAATGCAAACACCTTGCCAAAATTAGTCCACGTACCATCCGAATGGCTTATTTTACGCAAAAAATGATTATTATTGTCATATAAAGAATGCTCCTTCATGTTGTTTACAATATTAAATATTAATAAAGATTTATTTTCAAATATGGAATAGGACAAAATTAAAAATGAAGTCAGAACAAAGCATCGACGCATGTCAGCGTCGTACCGTTTCGACGCCCGTCGACCTAAGCCTCAAAGTGGCTAAGTGTCGAGATCTTCGCAAATTCTACAATCTTCGCGAACCTAAAGAAGGCGAAGTAATTACGTACGATAGATGGTACTATCTTACATACGGCATTATTGACGGCCTTAATTATGAATCAAATTTACAAACGAATCCAACACAACCTCATAGTCGTACTTCCTAATGTCGCACCGCGTCGAAGCTTCGTTTCGGTCGACGGGCGTCGATACAGCGAAGCCGTATCCTTCGACGCCTTCGGGCGTCGATAGTGCGCTAATAACCCCCCTCACCCATTCATCAAAAATCTCACCAGGTTCAATAGAATAATCAATCTCGTTGTCCGACGCAGGACGCCTTTGGGCGTCAAAGGCAATGGAATTACAATTTTCAATCTTCTCACCAAGAGCCGCAGTATTTGTAACAACCGGGATACAACCCGCAGCCAACGCCTTGGTCATCGAAATACAATCAATCTCTGGAAACCTAGTTCCGTACGCAAAGACCTTGGCCTTGCGGTACAATCCACAAATATCCGTTTGCGAAAGCCTACCAAGATCAACAAAGCCCTCCGTATTCGCCATAATCTCCTTCGTCTCAGCCACCCAGTCGGTTACGTACTTCCTGCTATCCGCCTCCATACCTCCCTCCTGAATACCATTGCGGAACCCGTACGCCCAGTGTATTTCCGCATTGGGAATTTCGCGCCGAATGACGGGGAGAGCGCGCAGGAGGGCGCGCAGGCTGCGATCGGGGGAACTTGTGTTGATGATTATATTACTCTTCTTCTCTTCTCCAGAGCATGCAAAATCGGCAACATGAATACCGTTTGGAATTATCTTTATTATATTTGCGCTTCGCGCAAATGGCGCTCCGATCTCCGAATTTACCGTAGACGCATGGAATTTACTTTTTACGCATATATATGTAAGTTGTTCGCTAATTTCCTTGGTAATCCATTTGGGGTCAATTACGTCGTGTAGGTCGAGTATGATTTTGCCGGAATTAACCCGTTGATCTTGGAGTATACTAGGATCCCTCCAAATGATCGTGACATCCTGGCGGTCGAGGGGAAGCCACTCCCAGTAGGGTATATACCACACACCGTCAACAATGCGCTTGGCATCGGTGACACAATATACGGTTACATTCCATTTCCGTTTGGCAAGCCCTTTGGCCATATTGATAACACTCTCCTCCGAACCTCCAACATCACCGGAACGACCATTCCATTTGTTGGTGAATTGAAAATACTGCCCAGGCCCACAGTACCAAACCAGATCCCTCCCGGTGGAAGAGTTTTTCTGCTGGTACCCCCGGCGGAAGTTGAGGATCATTGGATTGGTCCACAGTTCCTCGGGTAATTCGGAAATACTCCTATTCAGTCTACGCACATCTAGTTCACCCTTTGCCTGCGCGTTCATCCATTTCTGAACGGCAGAAATAACCTGTTTCCATTGGGGTATTTCCGCAATAATTGCAGCGCGGATGGAAATGAGGAGTTGCTGATCCTTAAAACTAACTCGTTTGAGAAACTGCGTAGTGTGGTGGGTAGTCTGGGTAACAAACCTCCTGATCGTATTCTTCCCATGGGTCAACTGTGTGACAACAAAAACGTACGGTATGGTAATAACCCGGTCGTACCTATCCCTAATGAATTCCAAGCACTCAGCCTGGGTGTCTTCGTTCCGGAATTGTTTTTCCTTGAAGAATTTTTTGGAGTAAGCAAGCGTGCTCTCGCTAATGGTGCACGGTTTTCCATCGGGACCCGCGTCAAAGGCTTCAAAGGTTTGGTCCCTCAGGAGGTCATAGCACAGGGTTTTATTGCAACCTACGCAATCTTTTTTATAGACAAGTAGGACCTTAATTCTAGCAACGACGCTCTCTGCGGGATAAAAATCGTCATCGTCCATATGTACTAAGTATTCACCTGAGGCCAAGCATGCGGCAAAGTTTCTTTTCTTACCAAGTGTGTTACGTTTTGAGGTAAAAACGTATTTAATTCTGGGGTCGGTGGGTTTTCCGGGAAGCATGGGCGATTCGCCATCGTCCACAATAATCCATTCAAGTTTGTCCTTGGGATAATCAATGGCATTCCAATTGCGGAACATGAGACTTACAAAATGGGGCCTATTACCAGTGGGTGTGAGGATACTTACAGTCGGAAACTCGTCATGTGACATCTCGGGAAGTTTCAGACAAACTTGGCCATCAAGAGATTCATCCGAGATGGAATCTATGCCAAAATTTGGCGCTACGGTCAATGCGACTTCCATTTTTGTCCAATATTATAGATGGGCAAATTTACTTTGTAAATTTATCGCGATTAATTTATATCGAAGACTCATTTGGCGCTTTGCGCCAAATGAGTCTTCGATGAGTCTTCGCGCTGCCGTAGGCAGCGAACGAAGTTCGCCCCCGAAAGAAATTAGCGAATCTTGCGGCTCTTCTTGCGGCTCTTCTTGCGGCTCTTCTTGCGGCTCTTGCGCCTTCTTCCAAACTTTCCGCTGTGACTTCTTCCTCTGTAAGCAGGAGCAGTGCCACTCGGACGTGTTGGTTTTAGCGGAGATGATAACTTCCTACTTCTTTTTAGGGGACTTTCTTCTTCTTTTTTTTTATTAGGAGGACGTTCGGGGTTTACGTATGTGATCAACATTTAATATAAGAAAATATAAAAAAATAAAAAAAAATTATCGTAGGCAAATTCGGGCTTTACGACGCAAGCGTCGTTCGCAACGCGCCGAATTTTAATTTAAAAAATCCTCCAATACTATAATGTCCGTCGTATTCGATAAAAAGGTATTAGACTGTTTTAGCACATTAGGTATTGAGCCTACCAAAAATATGTGTATAATCCAACGTGCATACAGAGATACAGTCCGTATGGTTCATCCAGACAAGATAAGGCATTTGGGTGTGCAATGGACCAAAGAGGAATGCCAAACTGCATTTGATAACATTAGGGAGTCGTATATATACCTTAAAGGGCAATTCAACGAAATTGATCTTCCAGATTACGATATTGTTTACCTAGATGAAGAATTTGACACGGAGCTTAAAAGCGCGTCCGCGACGCAAAGCGTAAGTTTCAACCTAGAGGAGTTCAACAAACAATTCACCGCCTCGCGAAGCGTTGACGACTACGCAACATTGGGATACTCTGAGTTTGCTCGCCAGCCCGAGCTTTCCATAGAGGATGCATTGGAATCCCTAAAAATAAGTAGGGAAAGCATTGCGGTGACCGAAAGTCGTCCGAAGGCCCCGGGGCAAATGATGAAATATCTCCCAGACGCCCTACTGGCCGCCCCAACCATTCAGCACTCTATCATCGGAGAGACTGTTGATGACTTTACAATGGGTAACGTAACGGATATAAGAGTAGCCTACGAAAATGACTACGAGACGTGGGAGGAAACCTACCGTTCGGCTCAGAAGGCGGCTCCGCCGGCGAAGGCTGTCGACCTAGCTGCTGCAGTAGAAGCTCGGGGACGAGAGGTAAGCATGCCACTTGGACGAGATGAACTGGAGAAAATAGACGAGAAGAGGCGCCTCGAAGAAGATATTGAGCGCAATAGGAGGCGGAGAGCTGATCTCCGTTGCCTGCGCGAAGCGCAGCCGTAGGCTGTGCTTATTGTACTGTTTTAATAACTCACCTAACCTTGTACTGTTTTAATATATGCGTCTGGTATAGACGGGCGGGGTGACAATCCGAGTGCGCTTCTAGCATTGGTTGGTAATAAAAACGAAACAAATATTATAAAGAGCATGACTATGACGACGACAAAGCTTATTTGGTATAAAATCGGTATATTGAAAAAATTATTTGAATTTTGTTTTTGGCAAACCTGTACGCTATCTACTATATTCCCGCCAATTATTTCAAGAGTTGTGTTGTTCCCCCATTTAGAACTGGTAAACAAGTCCCTAAACATTTGGGAAGTTTGTGCGTCCCCATTTTCGTTATAAAGAGAAATGGAGCCGAGTTTATTATCCCCAACATCATCATAACCAAGTATACTTGCAGAAACGTAAAATGTGTCCTGATTGGTAGGTGTTATATCAATATTCAAAATTGTTCTTATAGACCCATCATTGTCAAAAAAATCAAAGAATATCTTTTTGGCCTGGTACCTAAACTCAAAAATCTTTTTTGTTCCATTTCTGAGTACTACGAGGGACGTAGGTAAGAATGGGTCAGAGGGGTTGCCACTGGGAGGCAAGTACCCAATATTCAATCTGAAAATAATGCGCATAATATCGTCCTTCGTGGACCACGGGAACCCGTAGGTTACTGTTCTGCTTATATTGGTGCAACTGAGGTCTCCTGGGGTAATTGGAGTTGTTGAAAGAGGTATATATATACCATCCCTTTCAATCTTGAGACCCAATGCCCCGGCCGTAATCATGAGGACAAGCCCCACTAACGCTGCAATACAACCAGACCATAAAAGTGCCTTGGACTTGGAGCTACTCATATATTGCTTAGTCAGACTCGCAAACATTAGACCATACAACCCATAGACGAACAGTATAAGGCCTGAAATAATAAGAGGGGTGTTTTGTTCATATTTAAACCCCTGAATGGAATTGGATATACCTATAGTGCAAAGCACGATACCGGTAAATATAACGGATACGCCTATTAGTCCATAAAACAGACCAGAATTAAAGGTGTTATACATATCAACGGATAGCATAAAGAATAAGAAAATGGAAAAGATGCTAAAAACAAGACTCTCTGTATTTCTATTTATACGAATATCCTCTGCGGTAGAAACGGAATTTTCGAGTCCTATGAGGATACATCCTCCAACAAATGCAAAAAATATAAGGTAAAAAAGTATCCAATAGCGTATATTTTGTAAATCGTAGACTACTATTTTTCTCTTAAAGGCCAAAACAATTAGTACGATTATCGCGATAATGCTTAGGATTAGAATAGAGGTTCCTGTTTGAATAATTGGGTTATCGTTTATTGATTTAGCTAAAGTATCACTTCCAATTGGAGGTCCCGTAATAGGTGGTAATGGATTCCAAGTAGGAGTACTCATATATCTATTATAACAAAAATATAATAATTTTAAATAAAAAAGTTATACCGAACAAAGTTCGGTCACCATTTTCAATGGTTGATTAGTCTTTCTTGAAACCCAATTATTCTGCTTAAGCTCAATAAGATCCTTAATCATAAACCTACGCCTAGAATCAATAATGATCTTATTTTCAGAAATCGATTTCAACTTTTTAAAATTCTCATCTAAATTTTCCCTCATACTACCCCCAGCAATTTCCAACAATTTGCAAATACATTCAATGTTCTCACCTGTAGGATCGTCTATTAATTTGTCAAGACAAGAATGTATAATTTGTTCAGAAATCATCTGTGTCTTGAACAACTGTCCAATGAAGACTATATTACCTGTCATACGGTTTCGTTTCTCAAATTCATTTTGGCACATATTCAAAAGAAATCTCTTAAATTGTATATTGAAATTTCCAAAACAAAGACATAGCTTCGAATATATTTCACCAAAATGAGGCTCAATTATAGCCTTGTTAAAAATAGACTTTACAATGCTCTCTAACAAATCGTCAGATAGGATTTCTATTTTTAACAATTCCGATGACAACTTGTCAAAATTACTTATACTCAATTTATTCAATATACTATTCACCTTATTTAACACCGTTCCTTCGGCACTTCGCTGACGCGCCGTACGGTCTCCGGTCGACGCGACGCTTTGCGCCGTACCATCTTCTATGGCGTCGGCGTTTCGCGCCGTACGGTCTCCGACCGACGTGGCGCAGCGACGCGAAGTATCGTTGCATCGCGAAGCTTCATTATATTTTCTACGCCTAGAGTCGATGGGCGATCGTGGTATTTCTTGATAATATATATTTATTGGGTGTATAAATGGGTTTTCTTTGCACAATTCTTTGTATAAAAGAATTTCTTCATAATTAGGTGGCGAAGGCCACTCCGATCGGCGCCGAACTTCGTTAGGACCCATTCCCCCCTAATAAATGTATCCTATAAAAGATTTTTAGTTTTTTTCCACACTATCGACGCCCGAAGGCGTCGAAGGATACGGCTTCGCTGTATCGACGCCCGAAGGCGTCGAAGGATACGGCTTCGCTGTATCGACGCCCGAAGGCGTCGACCTAAGCGAAGCTGTATCGACATCATCAAACATACCATTATTTATTAGGGCATCGCTCTTTGACCCTGAAAGCCCCTCAATGGATAGTACAGAGTCGACGCTTGTGAACGGAGTTTGTGGCCTTACGACGCCTTTGGGCGTCGAAACGGCTTTGCCGTTCGGAATCGGAGGTGAGGGCGTGCATCGGCGCGAGGTGCCTTCGTCAGCTTCGCCATCAACGTTTGAAGTTTCATCCTGTGTCAGCATCAACCAGTCATCCTTTGTGTATTTTTCAACCCTGTTTTGTAAGGATAAAAGTCGATCGTTGTGATTTTTAAGTGCATTTTTATAGTCATCAAAAATAGTTTTCTTGAGATCAGGTGTAGTATGTGAATGAACTGCGTCTTGTACATTTTCAATACTTTCCTCTAGTTTTTTTACGTCAACAAGTAGTTCATTAACGGAATTCGAAAGTTTAGGGATTTGTTTAATGATCAAATCAATGTCGTGAATTTCCTTAATCGCACTCAATAATAACAGTTTCCTTAGTGATTCTACTTCCTCCTCACTGATCGAGTAGGATAACAGTTTCCTTAGTGATTCTACTTCCTCCTTGGTTAATGAAATTAATGAAATGAATGGAAAGGTTTCATTTATTGCCTTCGGCGCTTCGCGTCTGTCACGGCGCAAAGTACCATATACAGAGAATATAAAAAACGCCGCAATTAAGGGGGGTACCACGATTGTAAAAACATTCATTTGTTATTAAGTATGCAACATTATTTTTTTTCATCGCTTTTTGCGCTCACAAAAACCATTTTGGACTCTTCCGAAACGTTTTCGCACATATTCGCAAGATCATTCATTTTCAATAGACTGCTATATATAACATAATCAATTGGGGCTTCTGTTGGCCAGCTTACATCTAATTCAATTTCATGTGTAATATTTTCTACTGTGTTTTCAATTTCCTTTACTTTCGTAACATCAAAGTTCCAATACTTGTGCGTAAATCTAGTTCTTTGTTTCTCTCTCGAATGATTACTATTCTTAATACGTTTCTCTACGTCATTTAGCACGCAGGGTTCTTCTTTTGATATACAAAATCGAATATCAAATGGAGTATCCTCAAACCTAAAATTGATCGTAACGAGTTTTGTTTTTTTTATACAAGCCACCGGCTTGTTATCTATTACACTTATGCGGTACCCAGAGTTAAAATAATCAGTATTCTTGGATTTTTTAACGGCTGCCCAATTCTTATTCGAATTTAGTTTGTTTGTTATTTTATTAAAAAACTCCACTGGAATGTCTGTATTAAAATAAGGCGTTGACGGCTTTGCCGCATGGGTCGCTTTGACGCCAGACAAAGTCGCTTCGACGCCCGACGTCGACCGAAGCGGCAAAGTCGCTTCGACTTCTATAAACCCTAACCTAAACTCTAATTCAATATTTTTTTCATTTTTATATTTTTCTACATAGGGCGTAATGCGAAGGAGTGCATCTTTAAATTTATCTAGGATTACGAAGGTTGTCGACATACCGAATGCGCGACTTTACTGTATATGTATATTGCCTTTTTATTTTTTTAAACATATTTTAAACTTCGCTTTTTGGGGAAGTGATAATAATGTGCTGTAGCGGAATTTGAATGTTTGTAAGTTATCCAAATAGATACTATTAAACCAAAAATAAGAATTGCCATATATACATTAATCCATATTTTGTCAACTTTTGGTCTATCATTTGGTCCAGTTCTATTTGAATCCTTAATATATACAATTGCAAATAATACAAGTGCAATTAGGAAAATGAGGGCCACGCATATGGATAAAGTAATTTTGGTAACGACCATAATAAACACTAATTGTTTATTTAATAAACAACAATAAAATAAAAACAAGTTTAAATTGCGAAAAAAAAACAGAAAATGTATTAAAGGATTAAAAATGGGCAAGAGAGGTAGACGTCGCGCCCTTTGTGAAAATAAAAAAGAAGATGAGTCTTATTATTATGATGACTCTTTTGATGAACACACAAATTTGAAAAACACAACAAATATCGAAAATATCTATTCCAAGACCGAAGAAAAACTTTTAAAATTGTGCAAAGACTATGCTCACAAATGTGACCACCTAAAGTATATAGGACCTAGTGACATCAGAAGATTTGATAACGAGTATAGCGATTATATAGGGTTTCACGCATCATGTGCACCTATTGTCGTAGAATTCTTAGAGTGTGCATTAAAATTACTAATCGACGAACACAAGAATTTAAATAATTATGATCGACTCCCGTCGAAGGATACGGCAAAGCCGTATATACAAGATCAATACGATCTTTACTTGGAATCATTCAAATACCAACTTTGTATTAAACTAAGCAAATACTACACAAAGTAAACGAACTCCGTTTTATTTATTGTCGTACATCATGTACGAAAGAGCTTGCAAGAATGTATCACTCATATCGTCTTTTTTCTTATGTTTTTCAAACATTTCGATCCAGTTTTGGTTGTTTCTTGGAAGTAATCTTCTACAGTGTTCAACGCTTAATTTCTTACGCTTGTAGTAACCTTCTTTACATTTTAAAACAATTGGAGCATCTTCCTTTAGCGGAGTATAACACTTCAATTTATACTTTGGGGAATAACTTATGATTTTTACTACATTAAGAAGACGATTGACGCTTTGCGCCATCATTTTTTTCATAGTGTAGTACATAATTAAACTCCCCTCAATAACTCTCATTTTAGCATTAATCTTGGGCTGTTGTTCCACAATAATAATCAAGGGTAGATTTTGTGTATCTTCAAGTTGCAAAATGTCAAGTTCCTTAATAAGCTTCAAACACTTTTGCTCATACGTACTTGCAGATATTGAAAATGTACCCCATCTAATAATTTTACTCTTATTGTTTATCATACAATAGGCCATATTTATCTCACCAATGTCAAAACTTAAATAATAATATTCATCCGGTGAAAACACAGCGATTTGTTCATTTATTTCATTTTCTTCTTCCTTCGGTATGCGTTTCTTCTTGGGTTCCTTGGGCTTCTTGGGCTTCTTGGGTTCCTTGGGCTTCTTGGGCTTCTTGGGTTCCTTGGGTTCCTTGGGCTTCTTGGGTTCCTTAGGCTCCTTGGGCATTTTGTTTCTATAATATATGAAGAACTATTTAAATCTTTAAACTGTACGGCGCGAAGCCTGTCGTAGACCGTACGCTTTGCGTCGCTGTTTATTTTTTCAGCCATACATTTTCCGTTATTTCTATAAATTGTTTTGAAAATTGCGTGATTTCTTGTAAGTTCTCTACGAGCGTTTTTTTAAAAACCCTACGTAATGGGAAATTCACTAAACTATTGTTTTCATCGTCAAGACCTGCATATATGGTTTCTAGTGAAACCCATTGTAAATCAATTTTTTCCAAATACTTTTTATCAAACACATTCGAATAACGGATAAATCCAAGTGTATTGTCAAATGTTTCTTTGTAAGTTTCCTTGTAAGGTATTTTAACTACATACATATAATACGGAGATCCACTCAAAGTTTTACCCTTTACCTTGATATAGTTCTTTCTGTGCTGAAGCCTAGTTAACATACTAGATATATCCATAACGACACCCACCGATTCTTCATAAAACTCTCTCGTAGCTGTCACGTCCCAACGACCCTTATCTTGTGCTTCACTCCTTCCACCAAAATCGGACCATTTGTTCTCAAGATCCTTGCCTAATAGAAAATATACGGTTCCGCCTTTTACGGAAAATGGCAAAATGCCCGCACTATAAATTTCTTTATAGTTTCTCCTATTTTCAGAATCCAACCTTCTCCTATTCCTGAGAAAATCATTTTTTATACCCGAATTGTAAAATCCACCAAAATCTTCAACACTTCGTGCCGTATCCTTCGACTCCGAACTTTGAGAACGAAAATCCGGCCAGCTGGGTCGGATGCTAGCCTCGTTCGTTGCGTCTACATGACCTGCGGTCAAAGGATACGGCGAAGCCGTATGACCGTCGGTCAAAGGATACGGCGAAGCCGTATGACCTGCGGTCAAAGGATACGGCGAAGCCGTATGACCGTCGGTCAAAGGATACGGCGAAGCCGTATGACCTGCGGTCAAAGGATACGGCGAAGCCGTATGACCTGCGGTCAAAGGATACGGCGAAGCCGTATCCGATATTCCATCTGTCTTCGACAGCAAATCAACGCCTTCGTTCGCATGCGTCGGTTTATAAATAATCTCCATTTCCTAATCAAAAAGATTAAAAATATTTAAGCATTTGAGCGATAAGATATTTATAATCGTATTAGATGGTCGGTCGCCGCATAAGGAGGAGCCGTATCGACGCGTCGAAGCATACGGCTCCGCCGTATGCAGCAGCGGCCATGGCATAAATTTTATTCTATCCCGATTCCGCGTTCTTCTACGGTTAAAAATATAAAGAATGAAGTTAAGAAGATGGAGCATGAATTAAACTTAGGGGGAAACGCCCCTTCTGAGGGAATAAACTTTCCTCCTATTCAGGTTACAAGTAAGGAGAAAGATCGCACAGTTATTTCCTTTAATAATACGGAAAATGTAATTGATGGAATTGAGGTAATTAGACCGGATGAGAATCCAATTACGGATGCGAAAAAGCCTACCGGCGAATCGTCTGCAACGCAAGCCGATTCGCGGTCCGTCGAACCTAAAATTATGAAAATTGATGAAATTTTACCAGCGACGCGATCTTCTTTTTCCAGAAAGGTTTCGGCGCCAAAAAGAGAAGAACCCAAGTTTGAATTCGATGATATATCATCATTTATGAACCCAGTCAAACAAAAACCCCAAAGCGAAATTAGAAAAAACGTAGATACGGCTTCGCCTTCCATCGGTTCCGCATCGAGCGGCGGCTATTCATCCGATGATGGTTACAAACCGCCACCCAAAGCTCCCGCCTCATATTCATCCTATGCCTCGTCAATTAGTGCAGAATCACCAAAAAGTTACCACAGCGGTGAATCCAACAACGTAGACAACAAATACCAAAGAGAGGAACAAGAAAAACAAGAATTACTCATCAAACTTCTTCAGCTTGAGAACAAGGGTGTCAAACTCAGTAGGAGTTTCAATATGAAGAGTCCTATAGACGATATTCGTTTCGAAGTCCAAAAACAACAGTCACTCATCCAAGAGGAAGAATCCATCAAGTTTATGAGGAATGCCCTCATCACATTCGTACACGGCGTCGAAATTATGAACTCCAAGTTTGATCCAATTGGGGCAAAATTAAATGGATGGTCTAACTCCGTCATGGAAGATGTCGGGAGCTACGAAGGCATTTTTCAAAGACTTCATGAAAAGTACCGGGGCTCTGTTGAAATGGCGCCAGAATTGGAACTTCTCATGACACTTGCACAGAGTGCCTTTATGTTTCACCTCATGGAAACCGTATTCAAGGGCGCCTTGCCCAACCTCGGTGCCGCAATATCAAGCGACCCCAATTTGGTGAATGGCCTCATGCGTGCAACTGCCAGGGCCGTTGACCAAAAAAATGCGCCAAAACCACCCCCGCAACCATCTAATTCCGTACCAGCTGGCGGAGGTTTCGGTGGTGGTCCCTCGTTCAACCTAGGCGAAATGCTAGGCCCTCTCATGGGCGGAATTATGGGTAGCATGGGCGGCATGGGTGGCAGCATGGGTGGCGGCATGGGTGGCGGCATGGGTGGCGGCATGGGTCCGACGGTCATGCCGATGGGTAACAACGCATTCCGCCAAGCGATGTCGAACCCTCCCCCTCAGCCAATGCAAACGCGCGAAGTGGAGCGAAGCGCCGATGATAGTGACCGATTTTCCACGGTAAGTTCGACGAGCAGTACGGGGAGTGAGCTGAGGTCGCCTACGATACATGTTGGCAAGAAGAACAGCAAGATCAGCAAGACAATATTTATGTAATTTGCGCAGACTTCATACGACTCAAGCGTCTTGGATTTTCAAGTTAAGAACACGCCAGCAGGTTATTAACTTTAAATTCCGCAGTGAAAATTTACCGTTTGCGCTGACGAAGTCAATCGAAGATTAAATCGAAGATTTTAATATGTTTAAATATATATAATGAATCCAAATACTGCCATAAACTTAGCTGCGTACTTTCCTGGAGGTGAGTTTACTGTCCAAGAACTTCTTGCGGCCGGTGCGGATCCTAATTTTGAGGACACACGCGGGTTTCCACTATTCCTGGCAGCCCAATCCGGTAATCTTGATGCTGTGAATGTTCTGATAGCAGCAGGTGCGGATATTAATAAACAAGATTCATTTTACAACTACACACCTCTAATGATATCTGCTAGAAATGGCCATGCCGGTGTAGTTGACGCACTTATTGCAGCGCACGCAGATCCTAATATAAGGAGTGGCAGGCACGGGGATACTGCATTACATTTAGTTGCGCATTCTATACAAGACACGGATGAGGCAGATGAACAGTATATTGAATTAGTTTTGCACGAAATGGAACTTGGTGATTTAAGACGCAAAAGAGAAACTGCATTTGAAATAGCTTACATACTAATATACAAAGGTGGTGCAATTCCTAATATAAGAAACTATAACGATGTGGCCGCATCTGATCTTGCTCCTCAATTACTAGATATGTATAGAGAATTTATACAATTCAGAGAAGCAGATCGTCGGGGAATTATTCAAGTCAGTCTCCAAAGAGGACTTCCCGCAAATGTTAGAGAAAATATACACCAACATCTATGGTGGCATTAATTTTGCCGTAGGCTGCACAGGTTGATGACTTCGATTAATAGAAAATAGTTAGCATCATACCAGTATTCTGAGTAGAACTGGTCTCTTCGCAAACTAGCGTAATGCTTCCATCACTAATTGCTGTCATAAACGGCATCATAATATCGTTATCATCACTATTAGTACTTCCTAATGAATAATAGTTAGCTGCAAAAGACTTTGGTGTACTGCTACGTGGAGTCCAGGTCACAACGAAATATGAAGCGCCATTTCCAAACGTTCCATTGGTCTTAGTGCATGAAGTAAAATCGCCAGCCGTAGCAATGGGACCGCTTGTGCCACCCCCAATATCTCCGAAAAAAAAATTACCCGCAACATATGTCGCGGGTACAGCCCATGACAGATTTCCAGCCCCGTCATTTCTTAGAAAATAATTCAAAAACCCTTGGGTTGCAGGTAATGTTAGAGTATAGCTTATTGTGGTTGCAGCCGGTTGCATGGTTAGTGTGCCCGAGGTTGCACCATTCATTGTCAGGGTCTTTACACCGGCGACATCGGCCGTGTCACTGACAGTTACCGAGCTATTCTGTACCAGTGAACCAGTAGTAGAATCGAATCGCGTGATAGCATTGTCAGTGGCTGTGGCAGGACCAATCACAGCGGGGGACCAGGTGAGTGTGCCACTGCCGTTGTTCTTTATGAAGGTGTTAGCAACACCCTGGGCTGCAGGTAAGGTTAGTGCATAGCTTGTTGTGGCTGCAGCCGGTTGCACGGTTAGTGTACCCGAGGTTGCGTCACTCATTGTTAGGGTCTTTACACCAGCGACGTCGGCTGTGTCACTGATCGTGACCGAGCTATTCTGTAGCAATGAACCTGTAGTAGAGTCGAATCGTGCGATAGCATTGTCAGTGGATGTGGCCGGACCAATCACAGCGGGGGACCAGGTGAGTGCGCCACTGCCATCGTTCTTTAGGAATGTTAACGACGATCCTTGGGCATTTGGTAGAGTTAATGTGTAACTTGTTGTTACAGGAGAAGGGGATATATAGACTGTGCCATTTATGGCACCAGCCAATGACAATGATGTTCCCAGCATAGTCATATGTTCTACATCGCTAGGTATGAGAGGCGATTTTGCCAGATAAAACGATTTTCCGGACATTTTAATCTTTAATCTTACATATAGAAAATAAATTAATATGTTGAATATCCCGATTTTTTCGGTAGAATTAAAATATTGTTGGAACATTAGATCATGCCTACAAGTTACTGTTCGATTGCGGACGCTTATGGCTCCGAATTCGGTATGGCCAGAGGCGCCAATGCCGCAAAGCCTGAGAACCATTCGGTTCGCGCGCAAACTTCGTTTGCGAACCATTCGGTTCGCGCGCAAACCTCGTTTGCTGGAGAAGAAGCTCGAATTGCAAACGAGACCCGAATTGCGAAGCTGAATCAGTCGATCGGCGCCGCCCAAACGGGATTTGCGCAGCCTTCGGCAAAATTTCAAATGGGCGGACCCCAACAGCCTGGGCCGATTTACGAATGCCCATTTTGCAAGAATTGCAATCAAAGTAATAACGCGTTCCAGCAAAGGGTGATTGACCAAGCAGTTTGGCCCAGACCTCGCTGGGTTCCTCAGGGTGTCGAGACCCAGGGAGATCCGTATGCGACACGTTATCGAAGTTCGGCATCGAAGGCGGAGCCGTATTTTTCGGAAAATTTTGGCAACGTTCGCTCGATGCAATACCCGATGATTGAGCACTTTACGGACGAAGGTGGAAAGACAAGAGAGAATTTTTCCCAACAAGGAGGTGAAAATATCCTAAGGCTGATATTGTGGCTACTGATAAGTCTGTTTGCGATTCAGTTAGTTGATTTGGTGTTGAAATTAATACTCGTCTAGGCCTGACGCATGACCGTCAGGATACGGCGAAGCCGTATGAC
>Ga0078894_10000910_pt1 | contig 21277 bp, 14 predicted proteins | sample LauGreSu1BDMLBSD_2_FD_67506 | JGI IMG/M metagenome (GOLD analysis project Ga0078894, IMG submission 67506) | Freshwater lake microbial communities from Lake Michigan, USA - Su13.BD.MLB.SD (version 4) (version 4) | ecosystem: Environmental > Aquatic > Freshwater > Lake | place: Lake Michigan... | reverse complement strand
TGGTGAAGGTGGTTCAACAACAATCTCACGAATCACTGTTGTGTGTTCAATAATTCTCTCTGGAACAGAAATAATTTCTGGTTTGAGATCTTCAGCTGACCAATAATCTGTATCAGGTGTGAGTGAGATAGAACCGTTGAACTGACCAAACAAGAACGGCTGCACACCAACACCCTTGTTTGAGGCAAGAGATTGAGAGATCGCTGGCGTTTCAGTATACTCTAAAGAAACTGTTTTCTTGTTTAGAGTTGTGTTTGTTAACACTGACTTCTTAAATCCAATCGGCGTGATTCTCATAGTTGGAATCATAAAGCCATTTTCTAATGCAACCTTAAAGTCTCTGCTCTTAAAGTCAGCAATATTAAAGTTTAAGAAGTTTTCACCGACAACACCATACTTTTCTTTTTCAGTGCCATCTTCGTACTGAGTCTTATCGCTCATGGCAAGTTTTTCAACGTTGTTTAGAGAAACAAAGAACTCAACTTTTTGTAGACGCTTCTCGATGGAAGAAATATCCTTCATCGTGAAACGACGATTCTCAATGTACTTCGTCTTAATTTCACGAATATCAGCCACATAAGGTGGTAGATATAACGTGTACAATGTCATTGCGTCATCTAAATCTTCTGGTGGTAGAGGCTGTGGAGCAGACTTACCTTGAATCACTCTAAATTCCTTATCCTTCGAAAGAACAAGTTTATCAATACGAGGCAGATAATAATCTAGTGACAATTCTGAAACTTCATCAGCAGATGGAAGATTTGGAGCTGTTAACGCATTAGATACATCGCCGATTGGTCGAGTTGGACGGAAGTCCAAACAATCGCGCAAATAGAATACTTTACCTGTTGACGATGTGTAGATTGGAATCGCGCCGTTATCGTATTGTGTTTGAGAATATGAATCAACTGAGAAGAACGATACGTTTGCACCAGCAACATAGACGTGCTGATAGAAATCCAAGTGAACGAGCAATTTAGCGTTTGGACTATCGTAACCAGCCTTTAGAATAAGTTTAGCGTGATCATACACATCATCTCTTTGACCGTAATCAACATAGAAGCGATCTGTAATATCAGTCACGTTATTTACATCTGGTAGATGCGTTGTGTTTCCTGCAAGAACCTTTCTGACTTTAACAACGTCAGGAACAAATAGAGAAATAGAATCACCAGGACGCACTGTATTAAAGTTGACGTCAGTCAAGAATACCAATCCATTCGCAACGTCGACGTTAGCAACAACACCGTAGTTTGGCACTGTTACTGTTGTGTTTCCACTCGTACCAGTTGGGTATGTGAAGTTAGTTCTTGTTCCTGTGTAGTTCGTATTGCTGAAGAAATTCTTTTTACGAATCTTATCTTCAGCATCATTCTGTTTCGTTGTAAGAACGATGTCAACTTTTAGAATATCTGGAACGTAAGTATCAATTGTAATCGTTGTTGCAGGAGATCCAATCGTAACATTTGCTGCTGTTAACTGTAGGATCGATCCATTTGGGTAACTTGTGTTGCCGTTATTGTCTCTGACAACAACAATTAGATTATCTTGAATTGCTGCTGTTGAGTCGGAGAATGGAATTGTTTCGAACGTTTCAAGACCCGCACCTTGCGCTAGAGCAAACTGATTTGCTGTGCCAGTGTTTGAGCGATTTAGAACAATTTTATTGTAATTGTAATCAGCATTGTTTAACGATGCGCGTTTAATATAATTTCCAGGCAACTTGAATATTAATTCAGTACGCAACTTATCTTCAATTACAGTTTCTCCACCAACATACTGAGATTGAATAGAGATGTTCATTGAGGCATTTGCACCAGCAATAAGAACATTTGATACAGATGGACCAGCAATAAATGACTCAGCATGAGCCATATCAAAGTCGATTTGTACAACTGAGTTTGCATCAGCAATACCATTGTTATCGAATGGTGTGTCTAAGAATGCAGTTTTTGTGGTTCCATCGTATCTTTGAACAGTTCTTGTTTGGCTCGATACATTTTGATTATATGGAGTTTGAATCAATATTTGAAGGGGATTCGTGCTAGAGTTTGTTCCTACAATTGTTTGGCTGAATTCTGTGTTTACTGTCAAGAAATCGCCGATTGTATTAATCGAAACAACTTCACGAACGTCTTTGCCAACTCTAATAATAGAACCAACACTCACATTGCCGCCATTGAATACGTTGGCAACTGCAGAGTTAGCGTTTAGGCGATAAGATCCAGCAAATACATTCGCTGTTGTGACGTTTGGAATCGCATCGAGTCTAACTGGTAGGATTGTTATTGAAACATTGCGATAAGCGTTATCAACTGCGGACATCTTGTCAGAAAGTCGGATGCTATTTGCATTCGAAGATGCAGCGGTAACTTTGACGACCTTTGGATCCATGGCAATTTCAGACATGTATAGCGCATAGATACCGTTTGAATCTCGAACTGAGTCGAATGCATCAGCAGTAGAGCGAATAAAATTCTTAACGCGGACAGAGCCGATGCGAGTATTTTGATATACTTGAGCGTTTGCTGATGTTCCTAATCCAACTGCAACCTTTGACGTGTCAACGCAGTGAACGTCGATCTTTTCTAGCGCAGCAATATTAATGAATCCATTGCTTGAACCGCGAAGTGCAGTTACATAAACAAAGTTACCATAAGATAAATCAACATCTGTATCGACAAGAGATTTAACATCTGATGCTGAACGAGGTTTTGGTGCATCGATCTTTAATGTTCCGATCGTTTCAAACTCGAATCCCTTGACGTATGCTTTACCAGGTTCAATTGAGATGGTATAGTTATTTGCATCTATGCCATCTAGTAGAGATGCACGAAATGGCTTGATTGTGTAGTCACCTGACTCATCGAATGTGCGGCGAGCAAGAGTTTTTTCGAGCTCAGCATAAACTGGATACTTAACTTGCTTTGTGATTGCACCGCTCTCAACGCGCATCAATTCGAAGAACTTCGATTCATCAACAACTGTATCAAGAGGGCGAGTTGAGAGCGTTAAGCTGAATTGATAACGATCAGCACCAGGAGCTTGATAGTTAAATGAAGATTGCGCTGGATCTAAAAGAGTTGAGTCGATATCGCTATCGACAAAGTCATCTGTAATTTCTAGACCAATCTTTACATTTGCGCTTGTGGAATATGCAGAAACTACGGCAGTTTGATCGCCGACCTGAACAAAGAATCCGTCAGCGTAGAACACACCTTCGTTAATCGAAACAACTGTACCAAATCCTGTTGCGTTTGAGGCAACTAGTTGTGCGCGTGTTGTTGTGCCAGCAATAGTAATTGTATCGCCATCGACAAATTCGTTACCAGTGATGTAACGAACCATAAGAGTTGGGATGCCGTCGGTTGGGAAATATGTTGCAAGAACTTTGGCTTGAACAGTTCCAGCACTATTTCGAATTACAGTACCATTAAATTCTTCGACTTCGATGTCAGAGTTCTCAAAGGTTTCTAGGAGTTTGAGATACTTAACTTTATTGTCAAGAGTTAGGTTTCCACCGATAACTGGAGAACCGTCTTGGAATACATGGTCGCCAAATTGTTTAATTTGATTTTGTAGGATCGACTGAATTTGCGTTAACTCACGCGCTTGAACAGCCCTTCCAGGCTTGAACATAATGCGCATGTAGTTGTTATCTAATGCATTTTGCGCAAAGTCGTCGTTGTATGGATCGATATTAAATTCCATGAATTTCTACCTAGAATGAAAGTACGATCTTAATTTGATCGATTTGGTTATCTTTACGAACAATGTTTGTTCTGTTTTCAGCATAAATTATGTCACCACTAAAGGTTTTAGTCTCAGAGTTTGCAATTTCAAGGATCGGAGTCGATACACCAGAGGTTGCACCCTTAATAATTTGCTGCGCTGCAAATGTTCCCGTAATGTTATTTATGTACAAATAATTATCCCCTGGAGCCCAGTGAGCGACGTTTGCGATCGCAGTCGCCGTTTCGATTGAACTGCCAAGATAGACGGTCTCATCGTTTGTGAAATTCGTAATCCCTGGATCGGCGATTAATAATCGTGTAGATGTTCGATAGTTCGTGCCATTTGCATAAAACGCACCATTTGCAACTAATGGGTCTTGCAAAATGCCGACTTGATTGAAGTCGAATACATTTGTTGAGTCGCTCATTGGAATCGTATCGTTTTCGGTGTCGTTCAATTCCACTGTAATCATTAGACTATGCGCACGAAGTTCGGTTACTGGATCGGAGCCATGACCGCCGTGAGGTCCGATTTGAATATCGAATGCTGCATTTGATCTTGTTACAACCGCAATTTGACTATTCATGTTACTAAATGCTGTGTTAACAGTCAAGTAAGTCGAGTTGACTACAGTGACGACGTTTCTTGACTGTCCGTCTACTGTAATAATATCGTTTGTTTTAACATTACCAACGAAATAAGTCAAGTTCGATGCATTACCTGTTACGACTGCGCCAGAAACATTTACAGTTCCAGCAAGAGTTAGTGTTCCAAGTCGATCTAGATCGTTTACAACTACGGTGCCGCGAGTATAGTTATTTCCGCCATTGAGAATTGTGGCGCTCTCAATGCTACCGTTAACAACTTTAGCATATAGATTTGCACCCGCACCATCTGTGCCAGTAACAGATAAGATAGCGGCAGTATTACTATTGCCACCCTGAACATATCCAGAACCACCCCAAAGAACATTGACGATGTCGATTCTTCCGTCTGTGGCTGCTGCAGTAACAGCGGGGTCAGAGACAACAGGCATCCACTTGTTCGTGAAGAACTTTTGTTTTAATCCTGGTGGAATTGTATACATATACTTCCACTTATATCCATCGGCTGTTTGGATGAATGCATTTTCTGGCAACTGACCGTCGATATCGATCGTTGGCTCTATTGTAGAATTCGCATAACTGTTATTGAACAAGCACTTGAATACTTGATCGCGAGTATTGCGAACATAAAAAGTATTTGCAGTAAATGGGAATGTATTGTCTTTTCTCGAGACCGTTACATTTGAATTTGAGTAAGTTAGATTTGCATTTAGAGAAATAACCTTATTGCTCAATATAGCAATAACTTCTCTTGCATCTTCTCCAATCACAACAACATTACCTGTCTCAACGTTACCAATGAAACTTGCGCTATTAGCAATCAAGATTCGAGCATTCGCAATTTTAGTGATAGATGAGTCAGTGTTTACATTCGCAAATGCACTGTTTACGATCAAATGACTATTATTTGTAACAGAAACAACAGACTTAATTGATGAGTTGACGGAGATTAAATCACCAGGAAACACAAACGTCAAGAAAGAAGTTCCGTTTCCTACTAATACGTTCGATCCTGCGATGTTTGCGCTGCCAGTTAAGATTGTATTCGCATTTGCGTTTGCAGTGCCGATGTTGAAGTAGTCGATATACGAAGTTAACTCAATATTGTCTTCATATGAATCGTACTTGGTATTCACAGCCCAGTCAACACGAGATACAACTGGCTGGACATCTGCTAATTGAATTTTCTTGGCACCGACCATGTTACGGTAAAATTGATTTCGCTCATTTGTTGTCCAGATAATTTCTGGAGTATTTGCAGAGTTTGATCCAAAGTCTAAAGAACGACCGATAAAAATAAATGTGTTAGCATCATTGATAAAATGATCTTTAATATCATTAATCAAAAAGTTGCTGAATAATGGTGTGAGTAAAGATTTCATTTATTCCTCAATATGCTGTAAGAGTGACAACGGTAAATCCGAGGTCCTCAGTAGCCAAATTTGGTGCAACAAGATAAACAAGGTTCGACACATTTGCATTATAAGCAATATTTAATGTCATGGTGTTTCCAGAAACAGAAAGAACATTTGCGTTTTGACTTGTTGCTCTCTTATACAACAATATACCTGATGTATTAGATGTGAACGAAGCATTAACATTCATCATTGTATTATTAGCGATATTTATTACTTGTTTTAACTGCCCATTAATCATAACGATATCGTTCGCTTTAATCTGAGTCAAAAAGGCAGTAGATGTTCCAATAACTTGAGCATTCGTTGTAAAGACCTGCACAGTTCCAGTCTGCGCACCCATCACGTTAGCAGCAGCGATGTTAAACGAAACATTATCTCCTGCCTGAACCATCTCATAAACACCGTTTGTATTACCATATACAACGAGCGTTGTGTTTGCAAGTTTATATACAGTTTGAGCAGTAGAAGTATAGTTTAGATTTGTATTAACAACTAGATGAACAGCGTTTGTTACAGTGATAATCTCTCGTATTTCATTATTAACTTTAATTAGATTATTTGCAGCCAATTGAGTGTTGAACGAAGTTCCTGTGCCAACAATAACATTGCTGCCATTTGTTGCAGCAGTACCTGTAAGAGCAGTAAATTCAACGTTGCTCTTTGCTAACCCCTGACCAGCATAGATAAAGTCGCCATAAATCTCAAGTTGAGTATTGCTTACAACATTTGAGACAATACGAGAGATCGGCAATCTTGTAGAATCAATAATGATAAACAAATCGCCAACATTTACTCGAGTATTTGAATAATTAATACTTCCAACATTTGGCATAAACAATGTTGAATTTCCAATCACCACATTCGAATAAGAGTTAGAAACTTGAATATTTGAAGTGCCATTTCCAGGCATAATCAAATCAACATTCGCATATACTGGAATCTCAGACTGCTCCTCAGAACGAACCACAGTCTTAGAAATTAATTCTAATCCAGATGGGTGAACGATATTCTTAATTGGTGTTTCGAAGTCAACAAGATTTTTCTCTGATTGAACAACATATGAGAAGTTGTGATAGATGGTATCGTCTTGTAGAACCTTATCTGCGCTCACAAATCCGTCAGTGTTTAAGAAAAATCCATTAAATTCAATCAAACCATTCGCAAATTGCGCGTTGGCTTTTGCTCTACCGTTACCATAATACATTGGATTTGGTAGACCAGTAGCGATAACTATTGATGGATATTGTGCAGGAGCAGGTACATTCGCTGCAGTATTTACGTTACAATAAACACCATTTGCTGTAATCAAGTCGATTGTTCTATTGATTGCGCCAGAAAAATTGTAAAGTCTCAACAATCCTGTATTCGCATCATATGACTTCACATTAGCGCGGAATGTTGAGGTTGCGAGTGATGCACCCTGATAAATAATCTCAGTTTCCGTAAACGTATTTGCTTCTGGTACTGGATTGATAATTGTGTCGACAATCTTCAATGAAACATTTGGTGTTGCTGTATAATCATAGCCACGATAGATTAAACGAATATCTCTGATACGACCAACAGCACTTGTTTCAATGGTATGTTCTTCACCATCGCCGAACAAATAACCAGTAAAGACAGCATTTGCACCGCCGCTTGACTGAACTGTAATTAGTGGGCGAGAATAATAACCCTCACCGCGATTATCTAGAATTACTGATGTGATTGCACCAGTTCCGCTAACTGTTTGGACATAACCATTGGCATCATATCCACGACCGCTAAATCTTAGTCCGTCACCAATAGAATATCCGCTACCACCGTTGTTAATAAACACGTGAGCAATTAAACCAAGATCTTTAAATGTTTGCCAGTATGTTTTCTTTAATACTTTTTGCGAAGCATAACTATACTGTTCAGACAAATGCGTATCATAGTGAGATGTAATCTCAATCGTAGGTTCAGCTCTAAATCCTGCGCCACCATTTAATACAGATACAAGAGCAACACCACCTGTATTCACAGTGTCGAAGTCCAAGCATTGAACAATCATGCTATTCGAATTTGCAGGAACGCTTGCATTCGTTATACTGTTAAACACAAAAGATTTAGCAGTGTTTCTTGTGTTTATTTGAGCACCAGTTAATACTGTGGCTAGTGGTCCTGTGTTAGAAACATCGTACACTAATAGATCGCCAGTATTTGCACTAACGCCACCCATACCGAAAATAGTATTATTCGGTGTTGCTATCTTAGCAGTAAATAGTGCATCGAAGAAATTAGTTCCGTTTGCCCACACTTCTTCGTAATTGTTGTATCCGTCGTCTTTATCATTTTCAGTGACATTGATTAACGAATTTCTAGTATTCGTTGTAAAGGCAGCGTAGTTAGCATTTCCTATATCAGTGTCAGCCAAATAGTCAATTACTGTCTTATCATAAGTGATTGACTCTATAAAATTTCGTTGGCTGTTTGATGTGCAAGCAGTTGAGTTTAACTGTAGAACGCGCAGATCTGTTGATAGATTTGCGTTTGGATCATCACCAGCTGAACGATAGACAATTGTTTCAGTATTCGAATATAGACGATATCCATATCCAGGGAAAACCATCGTCACTGCTTCAATAGAACCAAGAGTAACATTGCCAACAATTGCTGCAGCGTCGTTTGCTTCTGCGGAATTTCCAAGACCACCAGTAATTACAACAGGATCTCCGACATTGTATAACAATCCACGACGTCTTTGTTGTGGATCTGTACGAATATTCGAATCTACTCTAATATTTGATAGCGTACCAATAATACGTTCGCTGAATACCTTTGACACGCCATTGGCATCGACGTAGTTGATCTCGATCAATTCGCCGTTGTTGAAATACTTTTTGATATTGGAGATATAAATCTCCATGATCTCGCGACCATTTGTTGGGTCGATATTTCTATTTGCTGATTCAATAATACAAGTCGCACCAGACTGAGTGCCATATACAAGTCGTTTCTCGAGAAGGTTTACATCAATATTTTTATTAAATTCATTGACAGTAATTCTAAATGCTCGTGGTTTAATCCATTTACCATCTGATGTTTTTAGAATTTCTTCTTTTGGATAGGTAATTTCAATATCTTCATCAAACAGTGCCTTGAATAACCAACGAATTGACTCGTCACTACCTTTCTTGCTATAAAATTCTCTTGCGCTCTTAAGAATTTTTTCCGTGCTGAGAGCAGTGTTTTCTGGGAAATAAGGTAGCAATTCTTCTTTAAAGTATTTGACAAACTCTGCTGGAGTTTGATCAATATCTCTATAGTTCTCAATGCCCATAGCATGATAAACTGTGTTACCTGCTGTGTTTGAGATTCCATTGGCTGAATTATTCTCAAGCCAAGTATAATATAGTTCGATGAACCTTTTAAATTTTGGATAATCAGCATTAATAAAGTCTGGTAATTGAGACTCAACTAATCCCGAAATTGTTTTTGGAGTTGCAGTCATATTATGACTCTACCACCGCATTAATTGTTGTAGCAATTGCACTTGGATCAGTTGTATCCAAAGTCACAATTCTATTTCGAACAGAGGAGAAAATCTTTTTCGCAGGAATTGCTTTTAGAATCAAAGTTCCAAATGGATCAGAAACTCCCACAGGAGCAAAACTATTTAATGTTACAATGCCATTTAGATAGTCGATAGAACCGATGTTATCGTTTAAAGTTTTCTTGACGTTTTGGGTGTCGAAGTAATAAATCTTCAAGCGACCAATACGACCTTGCAAACTTGCTCTAATTACTGCGCCTGATCCACCACCGCCACTGATTGAAACAGTTGCAGAAGTATACCCAACACCAGGATTGGTGATTTCAACACGCTTTACTGCTCCATTTACAATCAATGCACGAGCAGAAGCACCTGTACCATCACCGTCGATTGTAACTGTTGGTGTTGTAACGTAGCCACTGCCACCAGTTAACACTTCAATCGACTCTACGCCAGTAAATGACTGCAATACTTCTTCAATAAAGCAATTTCTAGCAATTCCAGCGTCGTCATTATAGGTGAATGACGGTGTCGAAATAAGTCTTTCAGCTGTTGTTCCTTGTTTCAACTCTGTCCCAAAGTCAAGAGAGTAACTTAATGTGCGAGTTACATCGGGAGCAAAACGTTTTTCCAAATAAACCTTAATATCGTTACTTGTAATTGATGGATCAGCGTCATCTACTGCTCTTGACAACTGAGAAATCTTGAAAGATGAATTAAAAGTGTCAAGATTATTGATTGCGAATGAGTTAATCGCAGAAATTACTGCTGCATCGACTTCATTTGCAGTTTTATTTGTTTTTGTTGGGTCAAAATTGACGTCAACAGCAAGATTGATGTAATTATAGTCTGCTTCAACGTATTCAGGTGTCACGGTAAGCATAGAAAATGGCTTAATGACTGAATTTTTTACATATTCAATCTCAGTTACAGTAATTTCATAGCCACCAAGTGGTTTTGCAGTGAAAAATACCTTGCCATATACTGGTGGAACGTTTTCTTCACCACCCCAGACATTGACAGCCTCAAAATATGGGTATTCACGGTTGATTAGAGCGATATAATCGTTCTTTGTTACTGCTCTATTTTGCGCAATGAATGCTTTTGGTGCTGTGAAGCGAATTTTCTCAATATCTTCTTCTGCGGCACCTGAAGTAGATGCACTGACCAGTGTCACGGCAACGTTTGCGTTTGTTAAAATTGTATCTAAAGGTCTAAATTCGCGTAAATTGTTTCCTGTTAAACCAGATGTGAGCAAATAAGAGACGATAACGATATTCCCCTCAACTAATGCCTTACCGACGACGTTATCGCCAAAGTAAATTTGATATTTTCCGTTCTTATTTTCTTCTAGATAATACACTGTGGCGTTTTCATCAACGTCAGTTGCGTCTTGAGCAAGGATGTACGTCTCTTGATTGGCGTTTTGCGCTGATCTTTGAACCTTAACTTGAAGTGTTGAAGTGTCGATACCAACATCAGGTAGTTCGAATATTTGTTTTGGATTGGTTTGTGAATCATATGTAAAGGTTATACCGTTTGGTTGCCCTTCTTTGATTTCTAAATTCTCAACGACGAACAATCCAGAACTTAAATTTTTAGAAACAACTCTAGCGGATGGGTTCACAAAAACATAATTGACGCCATCTTTCGATTCAGAAACGAATCGAGTAAATCTTGGAATTGCAATCGCACTGTTTGAGTCGTTTGCAACTGGAGTAATTGTCAAATTGACCAATGCGCGTGCAGCAATACGTGAGCGAGGAACATATCCAAGCAATTTAGCGTGAGAAACGACTGATGCGCGTTTAATCGCAGTATCAATAAACATCTCATTTGAGACCATGTTAAGATAATAGCCCATGTAATGAGTGTTATAAGCGAGAACATCAAGCAATACAGAAAGACCCGAGCCTTCGAAATCATAATCGCTAAACTCAGATTGAGCTCTTAGAAAATCTTTAAGATTAGATTTGATTGTATCAAAATCTAATTCAGCGACTTTTAATTTTGAGTCAACATTTGCCATGTTATCTTATCCGTTCTAGGAAAAACGAGACCGTGATGGGCTCGAGACTGTTATTTAAAAAGAATGTGATGTACACATCATAGCGTTCGTCGTCATAGTTAGGAGCCGCCACGACTTCTTCAATGGTTACTCTTGGCTCATAATTCTTGATAGTTTCGAATATCATGTCCTGTATAATAGAGGTGGTCACATTATCGATTGGTTCGAATAGTAGTTTTTTAAGATTCGAGCCGATATCTGGATTGAACAAACGCTCGTAGTGTGAGGTTAGCAATAGATTTCGAATAGAGGCTGCAATCGCATTCTCGTTTAACTTCTTCGTCACATCCTTCGTCACAGGATGGGCTGTAAAGTTCAAATCGATGTCGGAATATTTACGAGCGAATAGTGACATTTTTCTATTTTAGGCTGGATATTTGATTTATTTATGTTTCGACATAGGAAGCATCTAGGCTAACTGATGCTTCACCTTGAGTTAAATCTATGTTAAAATCAACATTCACAGTAATAGAAGTTGGCATCCCAATAAGTTTTAAGAACTTGCAAAAATCAAAATTAATCCACTCGGTGAGAGCAGATAATCCGATAGCGTTAAAGAAACTGGTAATTTTTTGCATCCACTTTTTAAGTAAAAACTCTGGCCAGTCTTCACCGAAATCTCTCGCTGCTTCGACGTAACGATTGATCTTTTCCTCTGGACTACGAATGAAGTCGTCGATATCTCCGCCGATAATATCTAATAAACTATACCCTGCGATATTAATCGATTCCAGTTTATCGATGATTTCTTGATAGATTCTCAACCTAACTTCCTCTGCTGCACCCTCCAGCTGAGCCTTCAGAGAACCAATCAATGAGTTGATAATACCTTCTACACCCAAATCTAACAAAACTGGTAGCGGCGGCAGTCCAAGAGTATCCCAGATCGTCTTGAACTTATTGATAAGTCCAGCCATTGCTTGGTGGATTAGTTTAATCGCGCCCTTTTTGACCATTGACATGATATATGACCACACACCCTGCGCCTTAATTTCTTTCGAATAAACTCCAAGTTTACCTTCATACGACTGGTATGCATCTGGAATTAATGCAGCCAGTGAGTCGACCTCGTCAACGACTTGTTGCTTTAAACTGGCTCTATAACTTGCGTTTGCAAATAACTGTACGATATCGACACTAATTCCGAGAACAGGTATTGTAAAACTTACAGGCAAAACATTATTAATAATCTCTAAAAGTTTAGCCTGAACATAAAGATGATACTCCTGAGTTAGAGCAGTCATCTTTCTTTCCCACTCGTCGTCAGGAATCTTTAAACTCTTATAGTATGGCTTGCTCGCAGATATTGGGAAATTCCCAAGAGCCTTGTCGACCTTTTCTAAAATTTGTCGAACTTCTTCAGCTTGAGCCTCGATTGGAGCAATCTTTTCTCTTAATGCCTCGCGAACTGCTTGCTCTACATTAGGTCCATCAATTTGCGCTCGGATTTTTTCTGCTTCAACTTGCAGTTGTGATGGAATGTCAGCGATCTTAACGAATATATTCGCCAGATCAGCCTTTGTTGGCAACAATGTTCCATTACATGGTATAGAAAATTCAGCCATCACCAGTTGTCTTTGTTTCAGTTAGTGGGTAGATGCGTTTACCTATTACAGTCTTGATGGTATTCACCGCCTTCTGAGGCAGTAACTCTGAATCAACATTAAATTCAAGATTTCTTGCAATAGCGTTGTCGCTAACTTCGCCAAGTTTATTTGTGACAGTATTTTTAAGATTGTCTTTGAGCGATAGGATTTCACCCTTCGTTTGATTTGCCATATTCTCAAGGTTTGTGAGTTTCTGTTGAATTTCACCGAGTGGAGTTTTACCAGCAAAGTCTTTAAGAATGCCATCTGCTGCAGCAGTAACTTTACTGAATACATTGCTAACTGTTGATGTTAATTGACCAGCCAATCCCTTACCAGTCGTTGATCCAGCTGTAGATTCTGCGGCGCGTTTTCCAGTCACAGTAACTTCCTCGAGCGCAGCTGCATCTGCAGCTTCAGTAGCAGCGGTAGCAGCAACTGTGTTTGCGATACTTTGATTTGCTGTTGTTGCCTCAACAACATCTTCTGAGTTTCCAGCAGACCCACCGCCAGTTAATCCTGCGCCAGAAGCAGAGGTTGCAGAACCTGATTGCATGTTAATTTGAGCAGCAGGGAGATCAATAGTTGCACCCTGAAGTGCAGCATTCTGACCTTTGAGGCTGAGTTTCTTGGCTGACGTCATGTTGCCAACGCCACCTGATTTAATGTTCAGATCAGATGTAGATTCAACAAAGACTTTCTTGCCTTTCATACGAATATCACCACCAGCTGACATATTAATGCCGCCAGCAACTTCAACATTCATATTGCCGCCAACTTTCAAATTGCAATCACCACCAACGGTAACTGAACACTTGCCACTGATGTAAACGTAATCAGAACCCATCACAAGTTCATAATTGTCTTTTACAACTTTGTGTACTTCGCTGCCGTCTTTATCAATTTCAACAAATGTGCCTTTGCGATGCGCCAATTGAATACGCTCTTGACCTGGAGTATCATCGAATTCTAGTGCATGTCCCGATTCAGTTTCAAGAGCATTGTTATATGGATACTTTGGCGCAAACGCAGGAGGTGGTTCGCTCCAAGAAACCCCACCTGCTGAAACGATGTTCTTCTTGAGATTCTTTTTTCTTGTAGCAATTACAGTTGAATCTGCTTTACCGCGAGCAAGACGATTTGTGGTTTGTTCTTTAAGATACTTACCCTTTGGATATGCTTCTGCAGGATCATCTGGTTTATTTGGTGCTGACCCAAAACTCGTTCTTGGATCACTAAATCCCTTTGTATAGTTCGGCTTGCCATCAGGCTTTCCTGGAAGCACACCCATAATTGCTGGATTTTGTGCATTGCCACCATCAATAAAAAATCCAAATACCATGTCACCTTCTTTAGGTGTGTACATATTTGGGCTATTTACTGGAAGAACAGGATGTGCCCATGGTAAAGCACTAGTTGGAATTAATTCTTTTTGATCTGTGTGCCAACCAAAGCAGCGAACGCGAACACGACCAAGTTGCTCTGGATCTTGGCGATCTTCTACAACGCCAACCCACCAGATAAAACCTTCAAGTCCAATAAAATTCTTTTTTGCTCCTGGCATCACTTACCCTTCTTAGTCAAAACATTTATTCCGTTCTTCGCTTCAGGTAGTGCCTCAGAGAAAGAATCAGAGGCAAGTTCTACAATCGATTCAAATGTATCACCATTAAATTTATGATTAATTGAGGCAACTAGATATCTACCAGTGCGTGCTTTATCGAGTGCTTTACCGCCAGATTTTGCACTCTCAAACATGGGAAACTCATAATCAACAATATCGCCAGCCTTCATTTCAATATCACCAGGAACTGTGATTTGAATTCTAAAGTGATTCAATAACGACATATGCATTGCTCTTGGTTGCATCCAAAACTTAATGTCATTGCTTTTCTCAGAAGCCGTGTCATTAATTGATAGATATGTTCTAAAAAATGCATATGGAGAATTAAACAATGTCTCGTTCTTAGAATTCTTAAAGGTATTAACTGGTTTAAATTTGTTAATTAGATTTCCTTGCGCCTCAGCAGTCAATAAATTGTAATCAATATTCTCAAACTTTTGCGAGAATATATCGATAGAAAGTAGACGTGAAGAGAATGATCCATTTGAAACAGAAGTTAACATATCAAAATCATTTATAATATTAAAGTTGTCAATAGAGTCTTTGTTCAACGCAGGATCGCTTTGCGTGTTCTTAAGTTCATATTTAAGTTTTTTATATGGCTTTTGTTTAATCATCGTTTGTAACGACATTAAATTAAAACCATTTTTATTTTCAAAAAAGAAGTAACAAAATTTCTTCTGATCATAGCCACGCGCCGTCACCCATTGAATTGCTTCAAATGGACGATATCCTGGAATAATTAAATCAAAAGATCCAGAGGTATCTTCTAAACTTGCAATTCGTTGTGGATCAACGCTTAATTCTTTGAGCAAAATATCAGAAACAACATCTTTAATTTTAGTAGATTTATAAGCCTTGCTCACATTTAATGATTCGGATGATAACATCTCATCAGAACAAAAGTGAAGAAGATAAACTTGACCTGAATCAGTAGAAGGTCTTCGATCTGTGGTCTTATAGATTCTAAAGAGTCTTTCTAATGGTCGATTTAGTCCAGGTTTGTCTATTTTGACATTAAGATATTCATTACCGCACATATAAAAGTTGCTGAACGTATCATTACCGTCTTGAATCATGATGTTTCCATTCATCACAGATGAATAGATGTCCTGAAAAATTTGCATCTCAACAAAAATATTGCGCAAATCAATCGTTTGTCCACCAGAATTTATTAACTCAAGACTTATAATCTTATAGTCTTTTGAGTTATAGACACCATTATTATCAGCCATCAGCCATTAAACTCCTGAACTCATCTTCAACTCTTTGAACGTACTTTTCGCTAAGAATTTTGATTGTTCGTTTGGATTCATTAATATTAAATTCATTTGTATAATTTGAGATTGCTTTATTTACTGTGGTGATCTTCAAGATGTAATCTGGATATGCAACAGTTTCTGTGCTCACTGTTAATGATGTATCGGCAGTACCAGGAAGTGTGGCTGGTGTGATAGAATTATCAGAATAATCGACATCATATTCGCCAATAATATGCGTTTCAACTGATTTATCAATTAGCAATCCATTGTAAATGGATTCTTTAGTTATCTCTTTCTCGTAGTGATGAATCGTTGTAAGTGCTTCATTAATCGTTTGATTGTATTTGTTTTGAATATATGCGTCTAACGCATCAGTTGTTAGCGGAAAATCGTAGAATGGATTAATAATTTGGTTGTAAAGAAGAATAATCCAGCTGCGATACGCATCACCATAAAGTTTATGAGCAATAATTTCTGGAGTGTCGGTTTCTTTTACACTATACTCATATGCGAGAGATGTATTGTTCGCCACCTCTCGCAAAAAAGTAGAACGAGCAAGAATATTTGTAACAACTTGGTTGTTTAGTGTATTCTTGTCGAATGTATAGATTGTTCCAGGAAAACTTTCGAAGTATTTCATTAGTAACCCTGTTTAACGAGATCTTTGTGCATGATTTCGACTTCCTTAAATCGAAGCTGCATTGAAATTTCAACTGGCATACCATCTTTAAATGCAGTCCACTGTCCTGCGCTTCCGTAGTTTATATCGATACCCTGAAGAACACAAGTTGATATGTTTGGAAGATTTGGATTTCTTGAAGAACCTAGCATAAAAACAATATCAAATTCTGACGGTGGTACGAAGTAACGACCACCACCTGTTTCAGGAATTTCAGGTGCAGCAAAAAATCTAAATGCTTGAATAATCTTAATTATCGTTTCTGCTTCTTTTTTGTTTCGTGGAACAAATTTAAAGTCGAAAAGAAACTCTCTATTTTGAATTGATTTGAAGAGCAATTCTACTTGAGGGTTTTGTGCATAACCCGCAGAGAACAAAAGAACATCTGTGATTCCTTGACCAAACGCTCCTGTTTTTTCTGCTAGTGCACCTTTGATTTCTGTACCACCAGCAGAGGATCCTAGAGTTTGACCGATATTTGTGATGTTGGCATTACTTATATCATTTATGAGACTCTCACCAGCCTGCATAACTAATCCCGCAGTCCCCAATGCCTGTGTCAAACTTACCTGATCATAATCATTCACTACCGTTTGATTCACTGTATCAGGCATGTAAAGACCAATTGACCCCGCAGCGCGTCGAGTTTTGCGAGTTAAGTCAATAGAACCAATAACTGCTCCTGCAAATGCTCCAATCGCAGCACCACCGATGCCACCTCCGATTGCAGCAGTGCCAAAAGAGGCTGCACGAACAGGATCACTTAACGCATCAGCTGCAGCAGAAACTGCACCAATTACACCTAAACCCGCTCCAAGAAAACCAGCAGCGACAGCACCATTTAATGGATCTGTGGATCGCCCAAGTTGATTACCGCCAATTCTATTTCCGTCTGCCGTGCTATACTGCTGAAGACCACCCGTAACAGCCTTCTTTACATTATAACTAGACTTGTTTTGAACAGTCGGAATAAATTTAATCCAGTGAAGATGTTTTTCTACTGTACCCACATTTAAAGGGAATCTAAGATCGTTAAACTCATAAGAAGAACCTTCTGCTTTACTTTGCGGACCAGTTGTCTGTCGTTGGCTCCCGTTTGTCGGCGAGGGCGTTTGTGCGTTTGATCGTGTGACAGTTGGTTGGCTTACAGGTGATTGTTGAGCCATTAAATGTTCCTATAAATAAGTGATGGCATACAGCGGTAAATTTAGTCCTAAAAATACCAATAAATATTTAGGTGATCCCACAAACATCTGGTACAGATCGCTTTGGGAACGCCGAGTCATGGTGCACTTGGATACAAACTCGAGTGTTGTAGAATGGTCTAATGAAGAGATTGTAATACCGTATTTATCCCCAGTAGATAATCGTTGGCATCGTTATTTTCCAGACTTTTTCGTGCGAGTTCGGAACAAACAAGGGATCCTCGAGGCGATGATTCTCGAAGTTAAGCCAAAAAGTCAGGCTAAACCTCCAGAAAAGAGAAGCAAAATAACTAAACGATACATCAATGAGGTTATGACTTGGGGTGTAAATGAGGCGAAATGGAAGGCTGCTGTCGAATATTGCAAAGACAGGAGCTGGCAATTTAAAGTTATCACCGAAGAAAATTTAGGTATCTAATGCCATCACTATTTGATAAACTGAGTAAAGAAATGACTGCTGATGGGATCAAACCCAGAACAGCACAGGCTCGCGCATGGATACAAAACAAGTTTTTTAAACTTCGAATGCCATCCAATCGATCTAACATCCTCAACGATTCAAGTAGAGTCTCGCCTCAGGCATTTATCGGAAAGATGTATCTGTATCACTACGATCCGAAACTTAAAGACGAACTGCCAGTTTGGGATAAGTTTCCGCTCGTGATTCCTATGGACATCTATAGCGATGGCTTCCTCGGATTAAATCTTCATTATCTCGACCCATACAATCGCCTATTGCTTCTGGATCGATTACATGACTTCATAAACAACGATAAATATGACGATACTACAAGATTTAGAATGTCGTATGATTTGCTCTCTAAATCACGAAGGTATCGATTGATTGAACCATGCATAAAGCGATATCTATTTTCCCATATCATGTCGCCGATTATTTACGTTGAACCAGATAACTGGGAAACAGCAATATTTCTTCCGTTCGAGAAAATGGTGTATAAAACCTAATGGCATTTAATGTAGACACATTTCGTTCACATTTCGCAAAACATGATGATTTTGCAAAAACTTCCAAGTTTGATGTTCGAATCATCGCTCCACCAGGATTGGAGATAAATGCGTCTGATCTTCGCTTTCAGTGTGAAGCCACAGAATTACCAGGTTACACAGTTAATACGGTTGATGGTCGTTACTATGGCGTTGCTAATCCAGTTGCGACATTCCCAACCTTTGCCGACTTAACACTCACGTTTGTATGCACAGGAGATTTTTGGGAAAAGAAACTCTTTGATCGTTGGATGAATTTAGTTATTCCAATCAATAACTATAATCCAAATTATAAAGATTCTTATACGTCTCCTAAAATTGAGATTAATCAATTCTCTGAAGTTTCTACAGAAAACGCAGGTTTAGGTATCGCACGAGATTCAAAAACAGCTGCACCTGGAAGCCTTGGCATTGCTCGAGATACATCAGCTGCTAATTTTGGAAGTCTTGGAATAGATGAAAAAGCAGCGCGTGCGAGAGCAGCTGTGCCAATTTATGAACCTACTTCTGTCATCTATAAAGTTTCTTTTTTCGGAGCATTTCCGACAGCGATCGCTCCAATGAATATGAATTGGGCTGATGATAGCATTCATCGCCTCGCTGTGACTTTTAGATATGAATACTGGATAACTGGTGAATTAGAACAATCATCGAGACCTAGATTAGAAAGTCCAATGCCTGCACCACGACCACAACAAAATAGAACACCAACTGCTTCTGGTTCGACACCGCCTGTTATTGATCAACGTCCAGCATCATTACCGCAAACCACTCCACCACCTTTCCGAGGTGGTGGAGGTGGAAGATTTGCTGGTGGTGGTGCAAGTGGTGGCTGGTAATCTTTAAAATATGGAGTAAATTATGCCTTTGCCAAAAATTGAACATCCTATACATGAAGTGTATTTGAAGTCCTTAGATAAGAACGTTCGTTTTCGACCATTCCTTGTAAAAGAAGAAAAACTTCTTTTAATGGCGAAAGAATCAGAGGATTTAAAAGAGATTGCATCGACGATTAAACAAATCATCACGAATTGTTGTTTAGATGAGATCGACGTAGATAACCTTCCAACATTTGACGTTGAGATGTTTTTTCTTCATCTACGAATCAACTCAGTTGGTGAAACGGCTCAAATGGTCTACACATGCAATAATGTTGTAGAAGATCAGCCATGTGGCCACAATACTGAGTTTGAACTATTACTTAAAAACATTAAGTATGTAGAAACAGAAAATCACTCAAGCATTATTAAATTGACGGAAAATGTTGGCGTTAAATTTAATTATCCATCAATCACGATTCCTCAAGCTGCACTAGATGACAAATTCGAAGATGGTGGCTATGAGGTTATTGCAGAATATCTCGACTACATCTATGATGAAAATCAGATATACAAAAAAGAAGATATTATCAAAGAAGAACTCATGACGTTTTTCGATAATCTAACAATCGATCAGGTACAAAACATTAAACAATTCTTCTTAACCAGCCCTCGTGTTGTTCTAGAACAAGAATTAGCATGCGGTAAATGTGGGTTTGTACATAATGTTAACGTGGAGGGTATTCTAAGTTTTTTCGATTAATTTTTGGTTATGACGATTTGAAAAATTATTATACAACGAATTTCTCGTTGATGCAGCATCACAAATATTCTTTAACTGAATTAGAGAATTTGATACCTTGGGAAAAGCAAATTTATATAACTATGCTGCAGGAAATGATAAAGGAACAAAACGAAAAAATGAAGATGATAGAGATGCAACGCAAAAGATAAAATAAATGGCAAAGAAATTAGACGTAGACAAAATTAAAAAAGGCGTTTTGAACGATCTCAATAAAAGAATGAGTCGAGGAAACGAAGACGCTTTTGAAAGAGTTGCATCAGCAGAAGCAGCTAAAGCGAGAGAAGGGAAAGGTCTCATTCGCGGTGCCTATGCATCCGCAAAAGCACGACAAGAAATAGCAAAAGAATATGCCATTGCAATGAAAGGCACTGTTGGAAAAAGACAGGCGTTTTTCGAAGGATTATTGGGTAAAGACTTGGGTGATTTATTTAAAAATCTCGGTCTTGAGAAAATGGAATCTGCAGAACGAGTTAAAGAAGCTCGCGCAAAGTTTGATTTAGATAAAAAGCAGAAGGGTGAGCGTGGTGGTGGCGGTGGTGTAGGTAAACTAGCAAAACCACTTTCACTGATTCTTCGTAATGTCATTATTACGCAAAGAATGGTTCAAAATATTGAGCGAGCTCTCACAAAGCCATCTCTTAAGTCAGGATATACCTTTGACCCACGCATGTCTGGTGGTGGTCGATATAGAAATCTTGCTACAAACAAACTGGCTTCGGCAAAGGAAGCCACAGCTGGCAGAAACGCAGCCAGAACAGCAGCACTTACAGCAGCAATCGGTGCAGATGAACAACCATTAGTTAAACTCAGAGAGTATCTAGAAGATAAACTTGGTGACCTAGATTCTAAGAAATTGATGAATAGGACTGGTGACGCTGTTTCTTCATTAAATGGTGTAACACCAACGCTTGGTCTACTTTCTGTTCACGATAAATTGAACATGCTACTCG
>Ga0078894_10000909_pt1 | contig 21318 bp, 14 predicted proteins | sample LauGreSu1BDMLBSD_2_FD_67506 | JGI IMG/M metagenome (GOLD analysis project Ga0078894, IMG submission 67506) | Freshwater lake microbial communities from Lake Michigan, USA - Su13.BD.MLB.SD (version 4) (version 4) | ecosystem: Environmental > Aquatic > Freshwater > Lake | place: Lake Michigan... | reverse complement strand
GCTTCAATCCGCCCCCGGATCCTCCTCCCCTCGCCGGCGGGCTGGCCTTCAGCTACAGGCGCCCGTCCTCGGAGCGGTTGTTTCGCCGGCTGCTGGAGGAGCTGCAGCCTGATCTGCTGCATTGGTTCCATCTGCGCCGCCACAGCCTCAGCCTGGTGGATGCGGCCGCGGCGGCCGGAGTGCCGGTGGTGGCCAGCCTCACGGATTACTGGTTCGGCTGTCCCACGGGTCAGCTGCAGTTTCCGGAGCAGCAGCCCTGTGCCGGTCCGCAGCTGGATGGCGCCAATTGCCTGCGCCATCTCGGCGACAAGCTGCTGCCGGGGCTGGCCGCCGTGCCCTCGCCGCTCTGGAGACTGCTGATGGCGGTGGGAGGCCGCCTGCCGTTTGGCCCGCTGCGCGCTCTGCGCCGGCGCCCCGAGGCCATGGCCCGTGCGCTTGCCCTCAGTGAGCGGGTGTTGGTGCCCAGTGCCTTGATGTGGCGCACATTTGAACAGCTGGGTCTCGAGACCCAGCGCTTCGAGTGCTGCCCCTATGGCCTGGATCTCGGCGGCCTGGCGGCGCTGCCGCCGCGTCAGGCCTGGCGCGGCCCCGATCAGCGGCCGCTGCGGATCGGCTTCATCGGCAATATCACCCGCCCCAAGGGCGCCCATGTGCTGCTGGAAGCCCTGGCTCGGCTGGGCCCGAGTTTCGAGGTGGAGCTGCAGCTCTACGGCAACCCTGACGACGACCCGGCCTATGCCGCGGGGCTGCGGGAGCTGGCCCGGGATCTCCCCCAGGTGCACTGGGCTGGGTTGTTCGCCTCCAGTGAGGTGTTCGCGGTGCTCGCCCAGCTGGATCTGCTGGTGGTGCCCTCGCTTTGGCGCGAGAACGCGCCGCTGATCCTGTTGCAGGCCCTGGCCAGCGGAGTGCCGCTGCTGCTGTCGGATGTGGAGGGCATGGCCGATCAGGTGCAGGTCGGCCGCAATGCCGAGCTGTTTCCTCCTGGCGACAGTCAGACCCTGGCGGAGCGGCTGCTCGGGTTCCAGCGGCAACCGCAGCGGTTGGCCGCGCTGGTGAACCGGGGAGGGGAGCCCCGCACCATCGCGGATTACGGCCAGCAGCTGGAGCAGCTCTACGCTCGCCTACAGCGGGGATAGGGCATGCAGGCCGTTGTCGTGGGTGCCAGCGGCTTCATCGGCTCCCATCTGGTGGATGGTCTGCTGGCGAGCGGCTACCGGGTGCGGGCCCTAGCCCGATCGCTGCCGGGCTTGCTGAGTGCCGCTGCCCAGGCGCATCCGGCGTTGGAGATGCTCCCCTGCGCCATGGCGGAGGTTGAGGCCCTGCAGCGGGCCTTGGTCGGAGCGGATCTGGTGGTGCATCTGGCCAGCGGCAGCCTGCCGCAGAGCTCCAACCTGGACCCGCACGCGGATGTGCAGGTGAATCTGCTGGGGGCCCTCAACGTGCTGGAGGCCTGTCGCCGCGGTGGGGTGGGTCGCTTGCTGGTGGTGTCGTCCGGCGGCACGGTGTATGGGGTGCCGCGCCAGGTGCCGGTGGCGGAGGATCATCCCACCGATCCCACCTGCTCCTATGGCATCACCAAACTGGCGATCGAGAAGTACGTGGCGCTGTACCGCCACTTGCATGGCCTGGATGGGCTGGTGTTGCGGGTGGCCAATCCCTACGGCGAGCGGCAGCGGCTGAATGGGGCGCAGGGGGTGGTGCCGGTGTTCCTCGGCAAGGCCCTGCGCGGCGAGTCCCTGGAGATCTGGGGCGATGGCAGCACCGTGCGCGATTTTCTGCACGTGTCGGATGTGGTGCGTGCGCTGCTGGCCGCGGCTCGCTACGAGGGAGCGGAGCGCTTGTTCAACATCGGCTCAGGGCAGGGGCTGAGCCTGATCGAGCTGGTGCGCCTGCTGGAGCATGAGTTGCAGCAGACGCTCACCGTGATCCATCGCCCCGCTCGCGACTTCGATGTGCCCACCAATGTGCTTTGCATCGAGCGGGCCCGGCGTTGTCTGGGCTGGAGCCCGCAGGTGCCGGTGGCAGAGGGGCTGGGGCGCTTCCACCGCAGCCTGATCAGCGGCTGAAACCAGTCACGTGGGTCACAGCGGTGGAGAAACCGCTGGCCTGGCTGATCAGGGGCAGCAGCCGCTCGATCGCGTGCAGCATGGTGCCGTCGTAGCCGAGCGGTTCCGGCGGGTAGTCGTTCCAGTCGAGGCCGAGCTCGTAGAGGCGGCTGAGGGCACCGCGGCGAGCCCAGAACATCGTCCCGACGGGGAAGTTGATCGCTTCGGGGAGAGGAGGAAGATCCAATCGGGTCGCCAGGGCTTCAGCTGCGGGGCGGTTCTCGGTCCAGCCCAGGCAGCCAGGATCGTCCGGGAAGACCAGGCCCAGCTGTGGATCGGCGTGCATGGCGGCGGTGATCCGGTCTGCCATGGGAATGCCTGGAGCCCCCAGCAGGTTCATCAGCAGAAACTCGCGCCAGCGGGCGGCGGTGCCGCCATCGATCAGCACGCTCTTCTTGGTGTGCAGGTGGCCGTGAATGCTGTAGCGCTGGTCGAGCTCGCGGCCCAGCTCGCTGAGCAGCGGGCCGATGTCGCGGCCGCGGTTGGGCACGGGGTGGAGGCTGGCGTTCAGGTGGTGCTGCTCCAGGCTGCGGCGGATGGCGGGCTCCAGCTCCGGCTGGCAATAGCTGAGGAACAGATCGGGCTGAAGCCGGTTATGGCTGAGGCGCTCCAGCATCGGCGCCAGCAGCTCGGGGTAGAACACATGGAGATGCAGCGCCACCTCGCCGGGGCCGGGTGGCGTAGCGGGCGGAGTTTCCGGGGTGATCAGCGGCAGCTGCCAGGGGCCGGCGGGGCGACCGTGCTCCTGCCAATGGGCCAAGGGGTCGCGGCGTGATCCTTGCGGCAGCTCGCGCTCGCGGTAGATCCCCGGGTGGAAGCCGGGGAACGGTTTGCGGGCGTGGATGTTGGAGCGCCAGGCCAGCAGATAGCGCTGGGTCATGGCCAGCTCGCTGAGGCGCGGGTCGGTGACGTGGAAGTCGCGGTGGATCAGGCGCTGGTCCAGCAGCACCTTGAGATCGGCCTCTTCCTGCTGCACCTCGGTGGCGCTCTCGCTCGCCAGCTGCAGCAGTTGCTGCATGTAGGCGGGCATCTGGAACCAGCGGCGGGCCTGCTCGAGGCTGAGCTGGCTGATCTGCTGCAGGCGCTGGGGTGAACGCAGCAGACTCACGGCCTTGCGGGCCAGGGCGGGGCAGTCGAAGTAGGGCGCCACGCAGGAGCTGTGCAGATCGGGATTCTGTTCGAACTGATCGGCGATGCCACAGGCTTCGGCGAAGCAGAGCACCGGGGTGCCGGCCAGCAGGGCATCGATCGCCACGTTGGGCAGGGGATCGAGCCGCGAACTCACCAGCATCAGCGTGCTGCGTTCCACCAGCGGCTTGTAGGCCGGTGATTCCTCGAGCATGGCCAGGTGGCCGCCGAGGTTGCTGCGCTCGATCTGATCGCGCAGCCACACCGACACGCTGAAGTCGTGATCGGGCGCGTAGCCGCTGCCGATCCAGGCGAAGCGCACGTTGAGCTCCGGGGCCTGCAGGCGGATCTGCTGGGCCGTGGCGATGAACAGGTCCACACCCTTGCGGGGCTGCACGGCCCCGGCACCGAGCACCAGCAGGGTGTCGGGGCCCAGCTCCTGCAGGAAGCGTTCGGCATCGCGCTCGGGGGGCAGGGCTGGGGCCGCACCGGCCGCCTTCGCTGCTGCAGCCTGGCGCTGCGGCAGTCGGCAGGGGCCCTGGGGCAGGTAGGCCACCGGAACGTCTGCGAGGTGGCTGCAGTGGCGCAGCACGTCTCCCCAGGTGAGCCGGGTGGAGCAGATCACGCGTGAGGCCCACAGGCCCACCTCAGCGAAGATCGTGAGTGGCTTGATGTAGGTCACGAACTCGTGCACCAGGCACAGGCAGGCGATGCCCTCGCTGCGCAGGGGTTCGAGAACCGGTGCCGAGACCACCGAGTTCACCAGGGCGAAGCGGATGGGCTGGCCGGCGCTGGCCCAGGCCAGGGCCCGGTGGATCAGCTTGCGGTTCACGAAGCTGCGGCGCGCCAGCACCACCGCCGTGGCGGCTGCCTGGAAGTCTGAGAGCAGGGGCCCACCGTGCAGCAGCAGCACGATCACGTTGTGGCTGGTGCTCAGCTCCTGGCAGAGGTTGAGGGCCAGGATTGGTGCGCCGGTGGCTGAGGCCTCATGGCTCACGATCAACGCCATGGGGCGGCTGGGATCCAGCCGTTGCCGGCCGGCCAGGCGTCGCATGCCCAGGCTGGTGAGGGTGCGGCTGTAGCCCCAGCGCAGCAGCGGCTTGAGCGGGCGTGGCAGGGAGAGACGACGCGGCATCAGCATCAACGATTTGGCCTGGCCATCTCCAGCTGCAGCCAGGGGTGGCGCTGTTGGAGCAGTCGGCTGAGCCGGCGCTGGCGGCGGTTGGTCTGGCTCTGAAGCATGGAATCGCCGTGCTGTCGGTAGGTGGCGAGCACCTGCGGGCAGAGCACGCCGTGGTGGCCGGCGGCGATCAGCTTGCACCAGAAGTCGAAATCCTCCCACCCGCCAGGGATGTGGCTGTAGCCCCCCACGGCCTGCCAGGCGCCGCGGCGCACCAGGGCCATGGCATCCACCATGTTGCCCGCCTGCAGCTGCTCCTGTTGCCAGGCATGGCCACCCCCCACCAGGCCGTGGGGCTGATCGCGGTCGTCGCAGATGCGGATCAGCGGATGCACCACGGCCGTGGAGGCAGGGCTGCCTGTGGCGATCGCCAGGCTGTGAGCCAGCGCTTCGGGATCAAGGGTGTTATCCGCATCGAGCACGAAACACCAGGGGGTGCTGGCGGCGGCGAAGGCGGTGTTGCGGGCGGCGGCCAGGCCGCCGTTGCTGCGGTGCTGCAACAGGCGCACACGGCAGAAGCGAGAACCGTGCTGCTCCAGCCAGCGCCGGCAGAGCTCGGGGCTGGCGTCGCTGGAGGCATCGTCCACGATCACCAGCTCCAGAGCGCTCAGGCTTTGGACCCGGCAGCTCTCCAGGGCGGCCGGCAGGCGATCGGCGTAGTTGAACGAGCTGATGCAAATGGCGGCTGTGGCGGTGGTGGAGCTCTCGTGGCTCCACAGCACGGTGTGCTCCGGGGAGGGGGTGTGAATGGCCGGCTCGGGAGGTCTGCCGGCCTCTTGCCAGGCCAGTTCCTCGAGGAGCTCCTGCGGATCGATTGGATCGCTGAAGCAGGGCACGGCCAGGTGCCGCCAGAGCGGCAGTTCGGCAGGCTCCGGGTTCAGGCGCACCAGTTGGAGCCCCTGCTGCCTGCAGGCGGCGATCCAGGCCGCCTGCAGGCGGCCCTGCTCGGGGCTGAGGGCGGGTGCTGGAGGTATGGCCGGCACATGCAGGAGCTCGGGCGGGGGCGTCAGCCAACCGGCTTCGCAGCTGGAGCCGAGGCAGAGCCAGCGGCTGCCGAGGGCGGCCAGGGCGGCTGGGTTCGGGAGCCCGAGCTGCTGGCTGGCCTGGTTGAGCGGATCGTTCGCTGTTGTCTGGTTGGTTCGGAAGGCGGCGCCCAGCGGTTCAGCCGGCACACCGAACAGCCGCAGCAGCCGCACCTGCTCCGGATCGGGATCGAACACCCGCGGAATCTGGCTGAGGCGCAGCAGCAGGGCTGGATCGGCGGCGGTGTGCTCGATCGGCTGCAGATGCAGCGCCGCCGCAGGCGGTTCACTCGGTGCGGGATCTGTGGCTGGGGCGAGGGGCAGCAGCTCCAGCCAGAGCTGGTTGTGCCAGGCCTGAGGCTCCGCGCCGATCCACTCGAGGTGCTGTTGGGGGGGCAGAGGCAGCCCATCGCCACGGCTCGGGTCGTCCCCCGGCAGGCCGGGGCGGCGCAGCGCCTTGAGCTGGTTGAGGCTGAGGGCCGGGATGCCCTGGGTCTGCCAGTGCTGGAGCCCTGCCGCGAGCGTGGCGGGTGTGTCGGCACCGAGGGCTGAGAGGGCCGGCTGCCAGGGATGCAGGCAGGCGTCTCTGGGAATGGGTTGGGGCTGTTGTCGCTGCGCCCAGCGCTGCAGGGCATCGCTTCGGCAGCTGCTGGCCGCTTGCTCCAGCTGGTGATGCCAGCGGCGTACCGCTCGCTGCAGGCGCACTTCCCCGGCGGCCGCTTTGCTGCGGCGGTGGTTGGGGCGGATGCAGGCCATGGCCTGCGCCAGCGCTTCTGGCGAGGGCGACGCCCCGTTGCAGAACTCGCCGAGGGCCCTGATCTGTGCGGCCGGATTGCTGAACCAGCGGCTGTAGCTGAGCACCTGCAGCGGCAGGCCGTTGCCATCGGCCAGCAGCTGCTGGTGGTGGCGCAGCCAGAGGCCCTGGGCGCGGGCTGGGGTCATGCCGGCGGGGCCACCATCACGGCCCACCAGCGACACAACCACTTCGGCGGGATCGCGCACGGCCAGCAGGAGCTTCAGCGGCAGAGCTAGCTCGCCAGCCACCTGACGCCAGAGCGGCAGCAACAGCGAGGTGCGGGGATCCTTGATGGCCCAGCTGAGGGTCTGGGCGGCTTGGTCGTTCCGCAGCAGTCGCTTCAGGCAGGCGGCACTGCGCTGGGCGCGCGGCGTGGATAGCCAGCCGACGGGCAGCGGCTGCAGGCCGAGTTCGCTGGGCCACCAGCGCTGGAAATCGATCAGCAGCTCCTCCTGCAGGGCGGTGATGTCCGCCCGTTCGAAGTAGCCCTCTGGGTTGTGAATGTCGCCGGCGATCAGATCGCCTGGCATGGCCACGCCGAGGCTCTGCAGGATCGATCCCAGCAGCGAGGTGCCGCTGCGGTGCATCCCCACCACCAGGATCAGCGGCAACCGGGGGCTCATCGATGGGGGTCCGTCACCAGGGCGGGGTTGGCGCGCTGAACGGGCCAAGCATGCCGTGGCCCCGGAGCGTCTCCAAGCGCTTCACGGCTCGTGTGCAGGGGCTTTCAATTGCTTTAGAGCTTCCAGGACGCGCGGCGGATCCCCTTGGGCCGTAAAGGCCTCCGCCTCGTGGAGTGAAAGCTGGCGCCCGGGCGGGGTACCGCCGGTGGGCCAGCCCAGGGGTGTGATCGCCTGCAGCTGGCCGTGCCAGTGCTGCAGCACGTGCACCATCTCGTGGCTCAACAGCCTGCAGAGCGTGGCGTTGATCGGCGCTGGTTGGCCCGCTTGGATCAGCATCAGGCCCGGCTGACCGGGCGGCGCCTGATAGGCGGCCTCCGGCTCGGGGCCAACCTGGGCTTGCCAGCGCACCGCCACCCCCAGCCGCTCGGCCTGGGCCAGCAGCTGGCTCACGCAGGTGGCGGGAGGGAGAGCATCCATTGGGGGCGGGCGCCACTTGCTTCAGAATCGGCCAGCCCCTGTCCGGATGCCACCCCATGCCGCCAGTGCAGCCGTGCCGGGTGCGGGTGGTGGTGCCCCACTACTACCGCGAGGGCAGCGAGGCGATCGGCTATGGCTCCACCCGGGTGGGTACGCAGCTGGCGCGCCAGCTGGCCTTGGGCCGCTGCCTCGGTTCGCTGCTGGCCCTGAACCGCCAGCCGATTGATCTGATCCTGAATCCGGCTGAACAGGTGCTGGAGCCGGCGCCGCCGATTCACGACACCACCACCCGCCTGGCCGGTGTGGCCGTGGAGCTGCATGTGTTCGTGACCGGTGCGCACTATCTGAGCGCGATCGTGGATCACCTCAGCGATCGCCTGACGCTGCACCGCCTCGATTTGGAGGATCCACGCCAGCTGCCACTGGCGGCGGCGCAGTGGCTCTGCCGCCATCCGGATCCCGCCGATCTGCACCTCTACTTCGAAGACGATCTGGTGATCCACGACCCGCGCTACGTGGACAAGCTGGTGTGGTTCAGCGAGCGCACCGATCACCAGTTCGCGCTGATGCCCCATCGCCTTGAGCCCTGTGCCGCCCAGGCGCCGATGCGGCTGTATGTGGATGGGCCCGTGAAGCCGGTGGCCCAGCAGGAGCCGGTGTGGAGCCTGCCGGAGCAGGAGTTGGCGCGCGGCACCTATTGGGATGGGCGCTCCGTGGGCTTTGCCCTGGCGAGCAACCCCCATTCCGGCAGCTTCTGCTTGAGCGAACGGCAGCGTCAGCGGTTGCTGGAGAGGAGAGCTGAGCCGTTGGAGTTCGTGGGTCCTCTGGAAACGGCCGCCACCGGCACGGTGCTCGGGCAGTTTCCGGTGTGGAAGCCGGTGTGGCAGGAGCGGGATTTTCTGTGCGTGGAGCACGGTCACCCCTCGTTCCTGATGCATCTGGGGCGGTTGCCGGTGCGCCAGGTGCAGGAGCAGGAGGGCCAATGACCGGCAACCTGGCCGGCCGGCTGCCGGCTTTTCTGGGAATCGGCACCCAGAAGGGCGGCACCACCACCCTGCAGCGGTTGCTGGAGCAGCACCCGCAGGTGTGGCTGCCGCCGGCCAAGGAGCTGCAGTTCTTCAGCCTGCACTATGCGCTGGGGCCAGAGTGGTACGCCGATCAGTTCGCGGCGGCCGCGCCGGCGCAGATCTGCGGCGACATCACGCCCTACTACCTGTTTCATCCGCAGGCGCCGCAGCGGATCGCGCAGCTGCTGCCCGATGTGAAATTGATCGTGCTGCTGCGCGATCCGGTGGAGCGCACGCTCTCGCAGGTGTTCCATGCGCGGCGGCTGGGCTTCGAGCCGCTGCCGCTGGAGCCGGCGTTGGCGGCGGAAACCCAGCGGCTGGCGGGGGCGGAGGCGGTGCTGGCGGCTGCTGATGGCCGCCACCGCAGCCATCAGGAGCACAGCTATCTGGCCCGCAGCCGCTATGGGCAGCAGCTGGAGCGCTACGAGCAGTTGTTCCGGGCCGATCAGCTGTTGCTGCTGCGCAGCGAGGATCTGTTTGAAGATATGGGCGCGGTGTGGAGGCGGGTGCTGGCGTTTCTGGAACTTGAGGCCATCCCGGTGCCGCAGGGGCTGGCGCCGGCCAATGCCGGCCGCGGGGAGGCGGCGGCGGTGCCGGAAGCGGTGCGGCTGAATCTGCGCCAGCAGCTGGCGCCCACCTACCGCGTCATGGAGGAGCGTTATGGCATCGGCTGGTGATGGCCTGAGCCGCCAGGCTGATCTGGTGTTCGACCTTGGTTTTCACCGGGGGGAAGACACGGGCTACTACCTGGCCATGGGCCGGCGGGTGGTGGCGGTGGATGCCAGTGCCGAGCTGATCGCGGCTGGCCGTGAGCGCTTTGCGGCGGAGCTGCAGGCCGGCCAGCTGACGCTGGTGCATGGGGCGGTGGTGGGAGCGGCGCAGCGCGCCCACACGGAGGAGCTGCTGTTCCACCCCCATCCGGAGCGCAGCGAGTGGGGCAGCGTGGATCTGCGCTGGGTGCGCCGCAATGCCGAGGCCCATGGCCTGCCGCATGCGCCGCCGGTGCGGGTGCCGGCGCTCTGCCTGGAGGAGCTGGTGGCGCTTCATGGCTGCCCCGGCTTCCTGAAGATCGATATCGAGGGTGCCGATGAGGCGGTGCTGGCGGATCTGGCCCGGCTGGCGGTGCGGCCGGCCACGGTGAGCTGGGAAACGGGCAAGGAGAGCCTGCGGGGGGTGCTTCGGCAGCACCGGCGGCTGGCGGCTTTGGGCTACAGGCACTTCCGGGTGGTGCAGCAGGCGTTCCTGGAGCACACGCCACCGGCTCTTGGGCCTGATGGCCGCTGCTGGACGTTCGAGCCGGGCTGCTCGGGGCCAATGCCCGAGCTCAGCCTCCAGCCCTGGCGCGGCCTGGGCTGGGTCAGGGCCCAGTACACCTTGCTGTTTCTGGCTTACGGCCTTGTGGGGCCGAGGTCGTGGTTCCGGGCGGCGTCGCGCCAGCGTTCACGCTGGATCGGCGGTTTGCCCCGCTGCATCCAGCGCTGGGCGGAGCGGCGCCGGCTGCCGCTGCCGGGTTGGGTGGACAGCCAGGCTCAGCTGCTTTGAGCCTGAAGTAGCCGTGCGAGTTCGGGCAGGCTGATCACCTCCACCCCTTCGCTGAGGGGGTAAGCGTTCTGGATAGGCGCCACCACGAAGCAGCGGTCGGGTAGGAGATCGGCGCGTGCCTGGTGAAAACCGCGGCCGAGCTTTGGGGTGCTGCTGCGTTTGATCTCCACGGCCCAGCGGTTGCCGTTCGCCAGCTCGATCACCAGATCGATCTCGGCCCCGGCGGCCGTGCGGTAGAACCAACCCTGGGCCCGCTCCGGCAACAGGCTGAGCAGGGTTTCGATCACAAACCCTTCCCAACTGCTGCCGGCAACGGGATGGCCCAGCACCAGGTTCAGGGTGTCCAGGCCCAGCAGGGTGTGCACCAGGCCGCTATCGCGGACATAGATCCTGGGTGATTTCACCAAGCGCTTGCCAGGGTTGGCGAGCAGCGGCTGCAGTTGCCGCACCAGCAGGAGATCCACCAGCAGATCGAGGTAGTGGCGGATGGTTTTGCCATCCACTCCGAGGCTGCGCCCGAGGCTGGCGGCATTGAGCAACCCACCCTGGTTGTGCGCCAGCATGGTCCAGAACCGGCGAAGGGTTTCAGCGGGGATGCGAGGGCCCAGCTGAGGGATATCGCGCTCAAGGTAGGTGCGCAGGAACTGGGATCGCCAGAGGCTGCTCTCGCGGTCGCTCCTGGCCTGAAAGCTGTCGGGAAAACCACCACGGTTCCAGAGCTGATCCAGCGCGGCTTCGCCAACTTCGAGCACGTTCAGCCCGTTGAGCTCGAGATAGGCAATCCGTCCGGCGAGGCTTTCACTGCTTTGACGCAGCAGATCCATCGAGGCTGAGCCGAGGAGCAGGAACTGGCCTGTGCGATGGCCAGCCAACCGGTTGGCGTCGATCAGGCCGCGCAGCGGGCCGAACAGCCCTGGAACGCGCTGCACTTCATCAAGAATCACCAACCTGCCGCGCTGTCGCTGCAGGAACAGCTCGGGATCGCTGAGCCGAGCCTGGTCGCTGGGTGATTCGAGATCGAGATAGACGGCATCCAGCCGTGCACCGAGCTGGCGGGCCAGGGTGGTCTTCCCGACCTGTCTTGGCCCCAGCAGCACGACGGCCGCAAACTGGCTGAGCCGCTCTGCCAGCAGACTCGCCTGGAGCCGCCCAATCCACATGGTCGTTATCCTTGTAAATGCGGAGCGATGCTCCTGATTTACAAGGATAATCGGGTTTGCTTGTCCTTGCTGATTCCTGTCGCCCAGGCAAGAGCGCGTCCGAAGAGTGGGCGCCCAAAGCATGGCGGCGAATGGCCCAGAGTCGCCTGGAGCCGCCCAATCCACATGGCCATTAGCCGTGCAAATCAGGAGCTTTGCGCCGCCTTTGCACGGTTAATCCGGGCCTGCTGCGGCTGCTGAACTGGATGCGCTCAGACCAGCGCCAGGTCGCCAGCCCGCAGGGCCGGTGCGCCTTGCAGGATGGCGAACAGGCCACCGTCGCCCAGGCCGGGTTTGGAGCCATTGGCGTCGTAGTAGAGCCGGCCGTTGCTTGCGTCGTAGATGAAGGGGTTGCCGCTGGTGGCGCCATCCTTCAGGGCGCCCTTGCCGGCCACGTTGGTGAGTTTCAGCTGATTGAGGCCAGCGAAGGCCTCGGCGGAGATGGCGATCTGATCACCCTGACGACGGTTGAAGTCTGTGATGGTGTCAGCCTTGCGCTTGCCGAATTCGGCCACCTCAAACAGAAAGGCATCGGCGCCCGCCTTGCCGCTGAGGCGATCGCGGCCAACCCCTCCCGCGAGGATCTCATCGTCTGAACTGCCGCTGATTCGATCGGAGCGGCCGGTGCCCACCACGGCCTGATTGAAGAGACGTCCGTCGATGTCCAGGGGCTTGGGCAGGGTCAGTTTGGTGACGGCCTGTTGTGGGAGCACGCCCAGCAGCGAGTCGGCTGTTTCGCCTGCAGCTTCGGGCTTGCCTGGGGCTGGCGTCGCAGGAGTCACAGGGGGCGCCTGGCCGGCTGGCGCGGACGGAGCGCTGCTGGAGGCACCACCACCACCGCCGCCACCTCCTCCACCAATCGGTGCGGTGTTGAGCAGGCGCAGGTCGACTGATTGGAAGCCCAGCAGCTGTTGCAGCACCGTTTCCAGTGCATAGGACTCATCTGTACCGTTGCGATCGAAGGCAATCGATGGCGATAGATCCGAGCCGCTCTGCCCGAGGGTGGCGGTGATCTCGCTCACCTGCTGATCGGAGAATTCCAGGGTCTGGCCGGTTAGCAGGGCATTGAGACTGGTGTCATTGATGTTGAATTCGGCGAGTAGATCAGCGGAGAGTTCAACGCTGAGGCTGCTGCGTGAGTCTCCATTGATGCGACCCACCAGTGCTGAATTCCTGAAAATACTGGCGTTGTATTGGCCGTTATCGAGGATATTGACATTGGCCTGCCAACTCTGCACAGCATCTTGATAGGCGAACGATACGCCGTCTACATCAAGGCTCACGCCTTTTCTGCTGGCCTTGAAGCGTCCTGTGGTGGCCGTCGTGAGCGAGGAGAAGCCGTTGCTGTAGGTGACGGCAATGCTGCTGAGGTCCAGCCTCCAGCGGTCTTTGCTGCCGATCGTGATGTCTCCGTCGATGTCGATGCTGAGACCGACGGACTGGGTGGAGAAGAATTCGTTCAGGCTGAGTGGCTGCCCCAGGAAGGAGATCTCGCCGGAGATCACCCCTTCCAGGGAGGCGCTGTTGTAGGTGCCCTTCTTGTTGACGGCGTTATAGCTGCCTTTCAGCCTGAGCATGGCGCTGAGGCTGACATCCGCTGAAGATTCTGGAATCTCGTTGTAGGCCGGGATGACGTAGGACGCGCTGAGATCCTGCAGATTGAAGGAGAGGGAGGTATTTGTATCGTCAAAGCCGATATCGATGCGGCCACGGTTGACGCTGTAGCTATGATTGGCTGGGTTGAGATAGTCGACGTAATCCTGATACGCGGTAGGTAGCAGAGCGCGGACATCGAGGTTGCCCAGGCCGAGATAGAGGGAAGACAGCTCGGCAGGCAGCGACTCCAGATTCATGGCAGGCAACACGTTGCCAATAACTTAACATGAAGACAATCTGTAGGCAGCGTCGCTCCTATGTGTTTTCTGCATATACAGGCCGCGATTCGTTGTGGTTTGCGCGGTGGATTGCTGGCGGTGGTGCTCGTGGCCTGTCCAGTGGCTGTTAGAGCGCTGCCGATCACCGGTGTGAATCTTGGCGTAGCGGAGAAGGGCCTGATCCTGGGTGTGGAGGCTAACCCTGGCGGCCGCAACCAGCTGGAGCTGGGCCTGCAGTTTGCGCAGGGGCAGCCGGCGCAGATTGATGCGGGCCTCTCTGAGGCCATTCCGGTGGAGGTGTTCAGTGGGGGGGTGCGGCTGGCCTACAACCGCTATCTGTTAGGGCGTGCGGATCAGGCGGGACCATTCGTGCAGGCAGCGCTCAGCGCCCAGCGGCTGGCGGCACGCTCGGTGGTGGACCTGGAGACGCTGAACTTCCAGGTGGGCGGCGTCACGATCACCTGTTCCACCTGCGGCACGGTGACCTTCAACACGCGATCACCGGCTCTGAGCGTTGTGCCGGCGGTGGGGGTGGGCTGGCAGGCGATTCTGAGCCAACGGCTGCGGCTGAAGGCGTTGGTGGGTGTTCAGTACTACGACGTTCCCAGCGTGGACTGGAGTTCGGAGCGCAGCCTGCCGAAGTTCGCCCGCGATGAGATGCGGGCGGCACAGCGCCAGGTGAACCGGCAGATCGAGGGCCTCAGTGATGTGTACCCCACGGCCGGGTTGCTGTTCACCTATGTGTTCTGAGCCAGGCCCTGGTTGGTGGCCACCGCCAACACCTCAGCGCCGGCTCAGCGCCCCGGAAGCCACCAGCTCCATCAGTGCCAGGTGGCGGGGCACGCACTGCTCGAGGCTGTAGTCCTTGAGGATGGTGGCGCGGGCGTTGCGGCCGAGTTCTTCCGCGAGCTCACGGTTGTTCAGCAGATCGGCCACGCTTTCGGCCAGGGCCTGGTGATCGAAGAAATCCACCAGCAGGCCGTTGTGGCCGTGCTGGATCACTTCCTGGACGGGGGCGGTGGCGGAGCCCACGATGGCGCACTGGGTGCTCATCGCTTCCAGCAGGCTCCAACTGAGCACGAAGGGATAAGTGAGGTACACATGGGCCTGGCTGAGCTGCAGCAGGTGCAGAAAATGGCTGTAGGGCAGTTCACCGGTGAAGTGCACGCGGGAGGGGTTGTACCGGCCTTCGATTTCAGCCAGGAAGAGATCTTTCCATTCCCCCTCGGGGCACACGGCGCCGTAACTCACGCCGGTTTCGCGGCCGACGACCACGATGCGGGCCTTGGGGCAGCGACGCTGCAGTTCAGGAATCGCACGGATGAAGGTGTGGCAACCGCGGTAAGGCTCAAGCGAACGATTCACGAAGGTGATGATCGGTTCGTCGCGGCGCAGCTTGGTGCCATCGGGCAGTTTGAGCGGCTGAACGGAGGGATTGGGATGCGCTCGCTTGGTATCAATGCCGTCGTGAATCACGCTGATACTTTCCTGCCAGTGGGCGGGAAAGGTGCTGCGTTGAAAAGCCGTGGGGCAGACATTCCAGCTGCTGGCTTCGAGGGCGAGCTGGAGGGCTGCATTTTTCATCTGGCCACGAGCGGCTTTTTGCCAGCTCATGTCACCTTGGGTGGCCGGGTCAAAGTCAAGGTCCGACCCTTGAGATTGATAGTAAAACTCTTGATAATGAAGAATTGGCGCCTTCGGCCAGATTTCTTTCAGGTACAAGGATTCTCCCCAGCCGGGATGTGCACAGATCAGGCCTGGCGTAAATCCCTTCGTTTGCAGCGCATGTGCAATCTCTGCGCAACCTTCTCCGCGAATGACTTTTGTCTCGGTCTCAAGGACCCATGGGTGAATGTTAGGGGTGTTGCCGCGATTGATGTTGTATTTAAAGGCTTTTGCTGAGTCCGGAATCTCTTCGCTGCCACTATTGATGTGCAGCGCTATGAGAGAATGTCCTTGTTGTTGGGTCAGCGCGTGCAAGATGTTCTTGTATTGCCCTGGAAAGTTTTGGTGTACAAAAAGGATGTTCATTAAGGTTGTTTATTGGGCTGCGAACAAAAGAGATGCCTAGAGATCGTTTGGGTTGAGCAGACAATAAAAAAGGGCTCCATTGGGAGCCCTTCGAGTAAATCTGAAAAGAAATCAGACGAACAGGTTGCCAATGTTGGCGGTCGTGATGTTGTTGAGGCTGTTGAGCTTGATCACGGCGTCATCAGCGGCGACATAGCCAGCGGTACCGTTGTTGATCACAAGGTAGTTGCCGGCAATGCCAGCGTTGGTGGCACCAGCTGTGATATTGATGATGCCGTAGTTGTTGGCGCCAAGTCCACCGAAGTTGGCGGCAAGTATTGTGGCAAGATCACCACCGGCAGAGGAGACGCTGCCAGCGTTGGTTACAGCAGCACCGACGGTGGTCACATCAAACTGGTCTGCAGTTGCAGGAATAGCAGTGTTTGCAGAGAAGTCGGTGATCACATCGAAACCGGTGTTGCCGGAAACGGTGGAATTGGTGAGGGTTGTGTAAACGAAGATGTTTGCACCACCACCACCGGTGAGGTTGTCAGCTCCGGCCCCACCAGTGATCGAGTCGTTGCCGGCTCCGCCATTGATCACGTCAGCACCTGCGTTGCCCAGCAGGGTGTCTGCGCCGTCGCCACCGTTGATGGTGTCAACGCCACCGGAACCTGTGACGGAGTCATCGCCAAGGTCGCCAGAGAGGAAAACGCCAGCCGTGGTTGCAGATGCAACAGTGATACCACCAACAGTGATGGTGTCGTTGCCGTTGCCGCCAAACAGGGTGGAAGTGCTCAGGGTGCTACCAGCAGCGCTGATGCTGTCCGAACCTTTATTGCCGTTAACAACGACCGAGGAGCTTTGTCCACCGATGGTGATGGTGTCCACATCTTGTCCACCGTAGAATGTGGAAGCTGCGGCGGTATCGATGGCGATGGTGTCGTCGCCAGCATTGCCGTTGACAGTGCTGTTGCTGTAATCAGAAGCAAAGGTTCCGATCAGGTCGTTTCCGCTGCCACCATTGATGGCGGAATTGATAACGGTGCCACCGAGTGCGATGGTGTCGTTGCCTGCGGTACCTGTGCCGCCGTCGCCGTTGATAACGGAGTTAAGGACGTTGTTGAAGAAGGTGATCGAGTCGCTGCCAGCGCCGCCATTCACAGTCCAGTTGCTTGCAACAAAGACAGGGCCGCTCAGAGCCTCGGTGATGACGTCGTCAGCTCCTTGAGCACCAACAAACAGATTGCTGTTGAGAGTGACGATTGTTGCGACGTCGATTCCACTGGTACCGACCAGGGAAGTCACGCCGTTGGAGCCGGTGACCGTTGTGAAAGCCAAGGTTCTCGTTTGATGAGAGCTACCGCGGCATAGTACGAGTTGATTGGTTACAAGGTCAAGCGTTTCGTGAGGGTTCTGTGACAGCTGTTCGGCTGTGCCAGTGGGTCTGGCGGCTGCTCAAATGCGCCGCAGCGAATCTGCCTTATCTTTGAAACCACCCAGCAGCATCTGCAGGTAGGTCACCTTGCGGAGCTTGATGTTCGCCTGCAGGCTCATGCCCACCTGCAGCGGCAGCCGCTGGCCGCCCTTGAGCTTGAGCTGCTGGCTGGCCAGGCGGATCAGGGCTGGATAGCGGTACTCGCGCTCCTGCTTGGCGGGATCCGGCGGCAGGGCATCGGAGCCCACCTGGCGCACCTGGCCCTGCAGCACGCCGAAATCGGTGGCGGGGAAGGAATCGATGCTGATGTCCACCGGCATGCCGGTGTGCACAAAGCCGATATCGGAGCTGGCCACCTCCACTTTCGCTTCCAGGGCGTTGAAGGGCACCACCTTCATCACCGCTTCGGTGCCCTGGGCGGCGTAGCCGCGGCTTCTGGGTTTGAGATCGAACACGATTCCATCCACCGGGGATCGCAGCGCCTGATAGCGCAGGGTCACGGTGGCTTCAGTGATCTGGCTCTGTAGCTCCGCCTGTTCGCTGCGCATGCGTTCCATGTCTTGTTGGAGGATCGCCTGCTGACGCAGGCCATCCAGGCGGGTTTCGCTCAGGCGCCCCTCCACCTCCTGCACCGTGTTGCGCTGCTGCAGATACTGCAGTTCCGCCGAGGCGCCCACCTTGGCCAGGGCAGCCAGGCGTTCGAGAATCTCCTTCTCGAAGGCCACCTTCTGGCGCAGGGTGTTCACAGTGTCTTGATTGAGACTCTCAAATCGCTGCAATTCCACTTGCTTCAGGGCCAGCTGACTGCCCTTCAGCTGCAGGCTTTCCTGCAGGGATTTGAGTTTCTGGTTGGTGGCCTCCGTGTCCAGCCGCATCAGCACCTGCCCGGCTTTGACGCGATCGCCATCCTTCACCAGGATCTGCTCGGCGATGCCGCCCAGGGGCATCTGGATCTCCTTGACGGAGCCGATCGGCTGCAGGCTGCCCGGTGCCACCACGATCTCCTCGGTTTTGGCCAAGGCCAGCCAGGCCACGGCAAAACCAGTGGTGGTCATCAGGCCCCAGCTGATCGCCCGCATCCAGAAACGGGATTGGGTGAGCACCGATTCGTCGTGGTCTTTCACGGCCACCCCCTGCTCGAGGGTGCTCTGGGCGCGTTTCAGCAGATTCATCAGCTGGCTTCCTGCTGGCGGTAGAGGGCGTAGTAGCGGCCGCGATCGGCCATCAACGTGTCGTGCGTGCCGGTTTCGACGATCGCGCCCTGGTGCATCATCACCACGCGATTGGCTCGCCGGATCGTGGAAAGGCGGTGGGTGATGAAGAACACGGTGCAGTCGTGCAGGCCCTCCAGCAGGTTGTCGCAGACGCGGCGCTCGGTTTCATAATCCAGGGCGCTGGTGGCTTCATCCATCACCAGCAGCTTGGGATTGCTGAGCAGGGTGCGGGCGATCGCCACCCGCTGGCGCTGGCCGCCACTGAGGGCGCCGCCCCGTTCACCCACCGGGGTGCTGTAGCCCAGCGGAAGCTCCATGATGAAATCGTGGGCGCAGGCCAGCTTGGCCGCCCGCACGATCTCCTCGCTATCGGCATCCGGCGCCGTGAGTGCAATGTTTTCGGCCACCGTGCCGGAGAACAGCAGCGGATCCTGGGGCACGATGCCGATCTGGCGGCGCAGGGAATAGAGCTCGCACTTGTCGATGTCGTAGCCATCGATCAGCACCCGGCCGCTGTTGGGTGAATACAGGCGGGGCAGCAGCTTCATCAGCGTGCTCTTGCCGCTGCCGCTCTGGCCGACGATGCCCACGAAGGTGCCCGCCGCCACCTCAAGATTGATGTTTTTCAGCACCGGTGGGTTGCCGGGCTGGAAGGCGAAGGTGAGATCCTCAAAAGCTACGGCGCCCACGATCGGCGGCAGCGGGATCTTGGCCTGATCATCCTGGTTGGATTCCAGCGGCGTATCGATCACATCGGCCAGCCGCTCGAAGCTCACCTTGAGCTCCTGCACGTTCTGCCAGATCGTGGAGAGGCGCAGCAGTGGTTGGGTCACGTAGCCGCTGATGATGCGGAAAGCGATCAGCTGGCCCAGGGTGAGTTCACCCCGCAGCACCATCGCTGCACCCACCCACAGCACCAGCAGCTGCGAGAGCTTCTGCAGCACCTGGCTGGTTTCGGTGACGGCCGTGCCGGTGATGGTTTTTTCAAACGTGCGGGCGATGTATTTCGAATACAGCTCCTGCCACTTCCAGCGGCTCACCATCTCCACGTTCTGGGCCTTCACCGTCTGGATGCCGGTGAGCACCTCCACCAGGTGGCTCTGGGTTTTGGCGTTCTCCTCTGCGGCTTGGCGGAACTGGCGGCGGAACAGCGGTGCCCCGATCACCGTGAGCCCGATCTGGATCGGCAACACCCCCAGCGCCACGATCGTGAGCAGCCAGCTGTAGAAGGCCATCACCACGATGTAGATCACCGAGAAGGCGGCATCCAGCACGGTGGTGAGCGCCGTGCCGGTGAGGAAGTTGCGGATCTTTTCCAGCTCGGCGATGCGCGAGCCCAGTTCACCCACGGGCCGCCGATCGAAGTAGCCCAGTGGCAACCGCAGCAGGTGATCGATCACCTCGGCGCCGAGGCGTTGATCGATACGGTTGGTGGTTTCACTGAACAGGAAGGTGCGCAGGCTGCCCAGCACCCCCTCCAGCAGCGTTACCACCACCAGGCCGATGCCGAGCACCTGCAGCGTGTCGAGGCTGCGCTGGGAGATCACCTTGTCGATGATCACTTGGATCAGCAGCGGGTTGGCCAGGCCGAACAGCTGCACCACGAAGGAGGCCAGCAGCACCTGCAGCAGCACGCCGCGGTAGCGGCGCAGGGCCGGCCAGAACCAGCCGGGGCCGAAGCGCTGCTCAGGGGTGTTCACCGCCCGCTCCATCAGCAGCAGCTCGATGCCCTCGGGGAAGGCTTTCTCCAGCTGGGCCGGCGTCAGGCTGATCCGCCCACGGCGCGGGCTGGCCAGGGTGAGGCCGTTGCTGTTGCTGGCGATCGCCAGGGCGAAGCCGTCATCCCAGGGCAGCATGCAGGGGGTCTGCAGGCGGGTGCCCATGCCTGCCGGTACCCGGGCGCTCACCACATGCAGCCCGAGGCTGGCGCCCAGTTGGCCGCAGAGCTGGATGTTGGGGGTCTGGCCGCGGCGCAGGCTGTCGCGCAGCACCTTCTCGATCGAATCCCGCCGGAAGGGCAGCTTCAGCTGGCCGGAGAGCATCTGGAAGCAGGCCAGGGTTTCCTCCAGCGGGCCCTCGCCGCGGATCAGGCGGAAACCGGCCAGCTCGGGGCTCTGGCCCAGGTCGAGTCCGCTGCGGGGCGGCAGTTCGGGGCCGTCGGCCAGCGCAGCACTCGGGGTGCCCGCCACGGTCAGCGCGGTGTTGCTGCTCGGGCCGTTGCCGCTGGGCAGGCCGTCCGGCAGGCTGATCAGGCGCAGGCCGAAGGGTGGGCGCGGCTGCGGCAGTGGCGCTTCCGGATTGATGGCATCGCCGATGCGGCCGTCGCTGTTGGCGCTGGCCAGGAACAGGCGGCGGCCTTCGGCTGCCGCCCGCAGGGTGAGCGGATCCAGCAAGGCTTCCGGCGGCAGCAGCTGGGCCTGCTGCATCAGCGGCGCCAGTTTGTTGAGCAGGGAGCGGTCGGTCTGGGCCGCTCGGGTCTGGAGCGCTTCCAGCAGGGCGGCCACTTCCGCCGGCCAGAGACTCCGCTGGCACCAGCTCCTGAAACTCGCCTCAGTGCCGTAGAGCTCCACGATCAGCTGATCGGGCAGGGAGGCGGCCACCACCACATCGGTGGCTGCGGTGACCGTTTCACAGGCCTCAGCCCGCAGCAACGAGGCCAGGCCGATCAGGTTGCCAGCGCCCAGGCGCGCCAGGGTGCTCAGCTTCCCCTGCTCCTGACCGAGCAGCCGGCATTCCCCCTGCAGCAGCAGATACACCTGGGCGGGCAGGGCCTGGCTTTCGGTGAGGTTCTGGCCGAGGCGAAAGCGCACCAGCTGCAGCTGCTCCTGCAGCCGCGTTTCCATGGCTGGGCTGATGCCGGCAAAGGGCTCCAGCTGGCGCCAGGCGATCGTGGGCGCAGCCCCTTCAGTGGGGTTCGGGCTCGTCTGGGTCATGCGGCGGTGGTGACGACGCCCGGTTCAGGGAGAGAGCGCAGTTTACGCGTGGTTTCCTCGGCTACCCATTGATCGAACAATTCGCGGGCCATCCGCTCCGCCGTTGCCTCATCAAAGCTGGCCGGGGTATAGCTTTCGAGGCGCACCACCAGCCACCAGGTTTCGATCTGGAAGGGCTGCATCAGTTCGCCACTGCGGCTGGTGCGCAGCCGCTCCGCCAGCACCGGATGGGCCTGGGTGAGGGGCACCGGCCCCACGATGCCGTTGGTCTGCCGCTCCGGGCCTTCCGAGTAGCTGGCGGCCAGCTCAGCGAAGTTGGCCTCGGCGGCCTCGATCCGCAGATAGAGCTCACGGGCCAGAAAGCGATCCTGCACCCGCAGCAGGCTGTACACCACCCGATCCAGCTGGGTTTTGCGGCTGAGGAAATGGGCTTCCGCCTTGTGCCGGAAATGCTGTTCGCAATGGTTGCGGATGCGCAGCGGCAGTTCCACCTGCCAGCGCAGATCGTCTTCCGTGAGGCCGTTGGCTCGCAGGAAGGCCTGCACCGCCTGCTCATCGGCCAGGCCGTTCTGCTGGCAGAACTGCTCGCGCAGCTCTTGGCAGGTTTCCGGTTCCAGTTCCACGGAGGCCACCGCCTCGGCGATCACCTGGCGCTGCAGCAGGGCCTGCAGCAGGTTGTGGCGGCGCAGCTCGCGCAGCACAGGCTCGGC
>Ga0078894_10000906_pt1 | contig 21332 bp, 25 predicted proteins | sample LauGreSu1BDMLBSD_2_FD_67506 | JGI IMG/M metagenome (GOLD analysis project Ga0078894, IMG submission 67506) | Freshwater lake microbial communities from Lake Michigan, USA - Su13.BD.MLB.SD (version 4) (version 4) | ecosystem: Environmental > Aquatic > Freshwater > Lake | place: Lake Michigan... | reverse complement strand
GCGGCGTTGATGGCGATCACGGCGATCACCTGCCCCACCATATTCACGAGCGCGGCCGCGGTATCCTCCCGTGACGCGTCCACTGGATGGCGCGCCACTCGGCCGAAGTTCACCGCGGTGGTCTCCGGCGGCAGCGAACCGATCGCCTGCCCCAGGATCTCGCCGATCGTGAGGTTGTGCGCGGTATCCTTGCCACGCTGCGCAAGCGCGTCGATCTCCCGCGGGTCCACCGTGCCCACCAAAAGGCGCGAGAGCCCCACGAGGGTGCCGCCACCCACACCCGTCCCACTCACGTGGTGCGACGTACCGGGGCCCGCCGCCACGACGGCGGTGCCCGAGCCCGCACTCGCCACAACCGCGCGCTCGAGGCCGGCCAAGGCAAGCCCCCCGCGCCCGATGGCCTGGACCTCGGGCACGTGATGGACCGCGCGCCCATCGAGGGTCGGTGAGAGCTCGGTGCGGTTGCCGCCGGTCACCGCGATCCAGGCGACGTCGGATGGCGTCATTCCGCCGACCGAGAGCGCATGCCGCACCCGCTCATCGCTCGGCTGGCCCTCACTCGGCAAGCGCCAGTGACGGAGCTGGCGGCCGTCATGAATGGCGACGTCGGTATTGCTGGCGCCGAAATCGACGGCGGCGGCGGGGAGGGTAGCCGTCACCGGATTGCTCACTTGCCAGGCTGGTAGGTACGCACCGCGTGCTTCTCGACGTCTTCACGATGGAAGTTCACCTCCTTGAAGTTGCCGGTGGCGTAGCGCTCGCCCTGGTTGAAGAAGTACGGCGACGACGGATCGGCATGCACGCCGCCCGCCAGCACACTCTTCGCGCGCACGCGCGGCCCGAACTCCACCGCGGCGACAAAGCTGTTGCCTCGATTGCCATAGCGCTTCCTCGTGGTGCGCGCGCCAGTCTGCCCGTAGGCGGCAAGCGACCCCCAGTTGGCCGACGCGAACGCGACCGGGAGGCTCGGCTTGCTGTCGTCGAAGCCCGCGCCGATGTCGCCGCTCACGCGCTGAAACCGGTTCACATCGCCCCACGGCGTCTGCCATGCGCCGAAGTCGTTCGTGAGCGTTTCGCTCGCGCGCGCGAGTGCCGCCAGCACGAGATCGGCCGGGGCCTTGCTCTTGATGTAGTCGAGCACCGGGAGGCCGGCGTCCCGGGCGCCATCACGGGCTGCCTGCGACACTTCCTCCCCGTATTCGTTGGCGAGCGTCATCGCCACACTGGCCACGCCGAAGCGGTAGTCCCATGCACGCAGTGTGCGCACCTGGACGGCCAGCTGCGCCTTGCGGGCGTCGGCGGCGGGGAGGGCGTCCCACGCGGCGATCACCGGTGGTACAAGTTGCTCCATGGCTGGCAGGTAGCTGTCGTAGGCGGCGCCAATGAGTCGATCGACGGTGAAATCCTTGCGATTCTCCAGGACGCGCACCGCGTGCACCCCGCGCGGATTGTCTTCGCGCTGCGCCGACATGTATACCGGCCAATCGCCGATCTTCGGACTGTTCGCACCGGCCGCCGTGAAGGGCCAGTTGTTGGTGTTCATGAGCCAGCCGCTGGCGGGGCTCTTGAGCAGGATCATCTCATCGAGCGTGTGCAGCCCCTGCCATTCGGTGCGCGGATCGCTGCCGTCCACCGGCTTCGTGAAGTCGATGCTCGTGTCGCGCTTGGGGATGAAATTGCCGTGGAAGTACGCAATCACACCGTCGGCGTCGGCGTACACCGTGTTGTTGGACGAGTTGGTGCGGATGGCCATGACCTGCTTGAACTCTTCGAAGGTCTTCGCCTTGGTGCGGCCGTAGCTCTGCTGAATCGCATCGAGCGGACTGTTCATCATCCGCACCGCCACCCAGCGGTCACCACCAGCCGTCTTTTGTGCGCGGATCACGGGGCCATGGTGCGTGAAGTACGCGGTCACGACCTTCTGGGCGATGCCGCTCGCCGTCTTGTACGGCAGGCGAATGGTCTTCGCGGTCACATTACGTGAGCCCGCGCCGTACCGGTACACGAACCCCTTGCCCTTGGGCGACACCGTCTCGAGGTACTCGTCGATCACGTCACCGCCGCCGGAGGTGTGCATCCAGCCGAGGCGATGGTTGAAGCCCTGATAGATGAAGAACTGCCCCCACGTGACCGCCCCATAGGCATCGAGTCCTTCCTCGCTTGCCATGTGGATCTCCGGGCGGAAGTAGAAGCTGGTATGCGGATTGATCATGAGCAGCGCATGACCGTTCGCGGTATTCTGCGGCGCCACGGCAAACCCGTTGGAGCCACCGGGCTCCTGGCCGAAGGGCGATGCGTCATCGTCGTCGCGCGATGGCGCGGTGGGCGTGCGATCGGCCGCGCCGTAGAACTGCTCGAGACCGCGCAGGCTCACGCTCTCGATGTCACCGCCGATCGACCCTTCACTGAAGGACAGGGCCATCCACGGTTCGAACGTCGTGAGGAGGCGCGGTGTGACCGACGGGTGCGTGGCGAGAAAGTAGTTGAGGCCATCGGCCCACGCGACCATCAGTGCCTTGAGCCATGGCGGGCTGGCGGTGAACTGCTTTTTCAGGTCGAGCGTGTCGATGAACAGCTTCATGCGCAGATCGCGCCAGATCTCGCGTTCGCCTTCCACCTCGGCGAGACGCCCCATGGCGTTGATGTAATTGAGCTCAATGCGCGGGAAATCATCCTCGGCCTGGGCGTAGATCATGCCGAAGACCGCGTCCGCGTCGGTCTTGCCGTACACATGCGCCACGCCCCACTGGTCGCGCATGATGGTTACGCGCTGCGCCTGGGCGGCCCGGCTGGCCGCCGCGGTGGCTGCCGACGGTGCGCCACCTCTGGTGGTTTGCGCGGAGAGCGGAGCGATCAGGGGCGCCGCATACAGCAGCGCCAGGGCGGAGAACGAACGGAGCCGGATGGTCATGGCCGGGGAGGTGGAAGCGTGGGCGGTGCCGCGATGACGGCGGGCGTGCTGCGGTAAATCGAGATCGCGGTGTCCTCGAGCATCACGAACTTCGAGGCGCGCGGGAGCTGATGCGTCCGGGCATGTTCTGCCACCAGCACGCGCGACCACGGCGCGCGCAGCCAGCGCTCAATCAGGCGGTCCAGCATGCGTGACTCGTACGGCGGATCGGCGAACGCGAGGTCGTAACGCTCAGGGGGAAGTGCATCGGCGAAGGGCAGCGCGTCCTTCTTGTACACCCGCGCCTTCTCACTCACGCGCAACGCTGCGATGTTGGCGCGCAGGGCGTGCAGACTCGACGGACGAAACTCCACGAAGTCCACGTACTTTGCGCCACGTGACACCGCCTCGAGCCCCAGCGCGCCGGTACCGGCGAAGAGATCGAGCACCCGCGCCCCTTCGAGGTCGTCCGCGAGGAGCTTCATCATCTGGGCGCGCACCGTTTCCGCGGTGGGACGCACGCGAAAATCGTTGGGCGACGTGAGCTGACGTCCGGCGAACTTGCCACCGACAATGCGCACCGGCTACTCCGGCTGGTTGCGCATGTGATCGGCCAGCTGCTGGAGCCGCTGCCGCAGGAGCGTCTTGAGATCATCGGGCGCATCATGTTCGGCGAGCGCACGGTCCATGCACCACAACCACTCGTCGCGCTCACGGGCCCCGATGGCAAAGGGGAAGTGGCGCATGCGAAGGCGCGGGTGCCCGTACTGCTCCACATAGAGCTGTGGGCCGCCGGTCCACCCCGACATGAACCGATACAGTTTCTCGCGCGACACCTTGAGGCTCGCCGCATGCAGCTCGCGCACATTGACCGCCTCCGGCGCGGTGTCCATGAGGTCGTAGAACCGGTCCACGAGAATTCGGATGCCGGCGTCGCCGCCAAGCTGGTCATAGTGCGTCATCAGAGCGGAAGGCTAGCGGTTCGACCGAGCGGGGAGCAAGGCATGTGACCACCCCCCAACCAACCGCTTCCGCCTCGCCAGACACCCCTGACACGCGCGGCGCATGACCCACCTCCCGGCGCTCGTGGTGCTGCCTCCACCGAGGTCGTACACGCAGAACCTGCAGCACGGACCGCCCCCGTGGCTACGCGGACGACGCCTACCGTTATTGTCGTGTATTGATCTTGTTCTGTCCTATTACTGTTGTGATACTGGCTCATAAAATGGCAAACGCGTGATACATCAGCCGCACACCGGAATCGCATGGGCAGAGTCGGGGTGGACACCGGCGAGCCCCACGCGCGCCCCCAACACCGGCGACGCGTGCAGAGCGCGCCATTTGGCCGTAACGTTGGGCGTCCCGAGCTCCCTCGGGCATGCCATCGCTGTTCACCGCTCGACCTTCCGATCTCCGAGGACCGTCATGCGCCCGTTCGTGTCCAGCCCGCTCTCCCGCCGTCAGTGGCTCAAGTCGTCTGGTGTGGTGGCCGGCGGTGCGCTCGCCGCCCAATCGCTCGCGCCCGCCGTGCTGCCCGCGCTCGAGGCGCCGAACGGGGCCCCTGCGGTCGTGAATGGCCAGACGACGCTCGAAGGATTCCTCGCGCTCGAACGGGAAATCGAGGCCATGCGCCGTGCAGAGGGGCCCCTCCGCTTGGCATCGAACGAGAATCCGTACGGGATGGCCCCGTCGGCGCGCCAGGCGATCATGGACATGTGGAAGGAGCATGCGTGGTACAACGCCGCAGCCGTACCCACGTTGCGCAGCGTGTATGCCAAGCATGTCGGCGTCCCGGAAGACCACGTGCTCGTGACCGCCGGGTCGGGCGACGTGCTGTCGATCGTGGCGCTCGCCTACGCGATGCACGGCGGCGAGGTTCTCACGCCGTGGCCCACCTACGAAGGGCTGCCGCGCTACGCGGAAAGCATGGGCGCCACGGTGCACAAGGTCCCGCTCAATGGTGACCTCGCCCACGACCTGGCGGCGATGGATCGCCGCCATGTGAACTCGGTCGACCTGGTCTTCGTGTGCAACCCCAACAACCCCACGGGCACCCTCACCGACGGCGCCAAGCTGCGGGACTTCGTCACGACCGCCTCGAAGAAGTCCGTGGTGTTGGTGGACGAAGCGTATCACGACTTCGTGACGGCCCCGGAGTACACGAGCATGATCGATCTCGTCACCAAGGGCGAGAACGTGATCATCTCGCGCACCGCCTCGAAGATCCACGGCCTCGCCGGACTGCGCACCGGCTTCGCGATCGCGCGTCCCGACATCATTGCCCGCCTGCAGCCATGCGTGACGAGTTTCCCGGGCGTGTTCGGTGCCCGCGCCGCGGTGGCGTCCATTCAGGACACGGCCTACCAGACCATGTGCCGCGATCGCAACGCCGAAGGTCGGGCGATCATGGCTGAAGCGATCAAGAAGATGGGTCGCCGCATGACGACGTCCCACACGAACTTCGTGTTCTTCGACACTGGCATGCCCGTCGAGCAGGTGCAGGCGGCGATGAAGACGAAGGGCTTCCTCATCGGCCGTGCCTTCCCGCCGTATACCACGTGGGCGCGTATCAGCATCGGCACCCCCGACGAAATGCGCCGCGTGGCAGCAGCGTTGCCGGAGATCGTGCGCGCCTAGGCGCGCCTGCGCAATCGACGTGCACGTCACCCGACTGCTTCCGCTGATCGGCCTGCTCCTTGCCACGGGCGATCGGGCCCAGCCACCGGTCATTGCCCATAGCACGTGGCAGGCCGCGGCGCCCGTGGGGATCACCCCCGCGGGCGCCGCGGTGCGACGCAACATCGGCGTGGGCGACTCGCTGGTGTTCGGCAATCACGTGGTGCATGTCATGGCCACGGCGCGCGACAGCGTGAACGGCCGCGCAATCGATCTGGCGCGTCTCGAACTCGCGACCGCCGGCGGCACGGGCACCGCGGTGCGCGAGCCCCGCACGGTGACCGAAGGGCGCGCGTTCAACTGGCGCGGCATACACGTGGTGGTCGTGGCGGTGTACGGCCCGGGCGAACTGGGCGCCGGCCTGGTGGCCCTCGAACTCGCGGCGGTTGCATCATTGCCCGCAGCCGTGGCCGATGCCGACAGCGCCGGCGGTGCGGCGATGCGCATCCGCATCCCCCACCAGATCACACACGTCACGCTGCACCACACCGGCGATGCACGCCCGTTGCGGGTGGAGGAAGATCCCGCCCAGCGCCTGCGCAACCTGCAGGCGTGGGGCGCCCGCGATCGCAACTGGTGGGACGTGCCGTACCATTTCCTCCTCGACCTCGAGGGCGATATCTACGAGGGGCGCGACTGGCGCTTCATGGGCGAGACCAATACCACCTACGATCCGTCCGGACATTTTCTGGTCAGCATCATCGGCAACTACGACCAGCAGGAGCCTACGGTGGCCCAATTGGCGTCGATCGCGAAGCTGATGGCGTGGGCCATCCGCACGAATGGTCTCTCGATCGACGATATCGGCGGACACTACCACTACGCCAACACGGGATGCCCCGGCAAGTACCTCAAGCGCTATCTCGAGGACGGCACCTTACGGCGCATGGTGGAGGCACAGCTCGCCGCCCACTGACCTCGCGGCTGCTGACGTCTACGCGAGGGGAATGACCAACGACTGGGTACCGCTGCGATCCACGCGGGCCAGTCGCCGCAGCTGCATCGAGTCGGCGGCGGCCACGAACGCGCGCTCCACCTCGTGGCCGGTCATGGAGCGCGTGAGCTGCGTGAGCCCGCCGCACAGGTAGCGGTTGCACAGATTGGAGCGCAGGACGCGGGCCAACGTGCACCCGTCCTCGGCGTGAAACACGCACGAACCATGATAGTGGTGCACTGGCAACGCCGACATATAATGGGCCTCGATCGACGCCGGCGTCGGCGCCTCGCCCTGCGCGACGAGCTGTGCCCGCACGCGCACGAGGCTCGCCGCCTTGAGAAAGGCGTGCGTACCTCCCGCCGTGCAGCACTCACCCCGGCAGATGGCACAGCCCGCACCAAGCAGTGGACCGTGGATGGTGGCATCCGAATCGGCGTCTGGCCCCTCGATGTCCCCCGCATCGTGGCCCGCACTGAGCGTCGCCGCGGTGATCGCCACGGATGCGTCGGCCGCCGGCACGCTGAACGCTCGTGTGATCTGCAGCCGCAGATGCATGAGAAACCGCTCGCGCGCCTCAGCGGGCAGGACGACGATGCTGCGCGTGTTGATCGGCAGCATCACGACCGGCAGACGCTTCCCTTCGCGCTGATGGGGTTCAGCCAACTGCTCGGCCTGCGCCTGCAGCCTGGCGTTGCGTGCACGCCGGGCCGCGAGTGGGCCCCCTGCCGATGATGCGGTCATGCGACAGCGCCCGGTAACTGACCGAACGTGCGCCCTGCGCGGGGTGTCATGCTACAAGCTACACCAGACCGGGCCGGTGCGCCGAGGTGGCGCTACACGCCGAACTGCCGCAGATGGTGATCGAGATGTTTCGCGAACAGCCCGTTCCACTGTACAGCGGTGAGCGGTCCGAACGACAACGACTCGCGTCCTTCGAATCCGGTCCGGCCTTCCGCCACGACCTGGTGCAGAAACGCAATCAGCCGGTCGCGCTCGACCTCGAACGCCGGTGCGTGACGGATGCGGAATGCCGGTGCCGTGGGAGTGTTCCGGGGGTACGGTGCAGGTCCCACCACCCGCTCCTTCACGATTCGCTTCAGTACCCACCGCATGAGCGGATTGGGGCGTGGATGCTTCGTGGTATAGACCATCTCGTAAGCCACGTTCGCGTGTGCCAGCATCTGCGACACCGACATCGTTCCCCACCCGGGCGCCGATTCGGGCGTGAGCGCGCGGATGCGTGAGACCGTCTGCGCGACCTGCTCAGGATCGAAGAGATCAGGAATGGACGACATGATGCGGGGTTGGGTGAGGATGAGAGGGACCACCCACTGAGCCGCCTACAGCTGCCCGGTACTGCCCCAGTTTGCGAGCAGCGCACGGTAGGTGGGATCCTGATAGCGCGAAAGCAGAAAGGCCCGCTCGTACGCCGGTCGTGGGGCCCCGGTGATCTGCTGCGCCAGCAATTCGGCAGCGGCCGGCGCCGCCATGAGGCCGAAGCCGGAGAACGCCGCGCACACGTACGCGCCGTCCACGCCGAGCGGTCCCACCAGTGGGCGGTTCTCGGCCGTCTTCGTATAGTACCCCCCGTCCACGTAGGCGTGGGGCAGCCGCTCTAGATAGGCGGCGAGCCCCGGTGCAAGCGCGGTCATGCCGCGCAGGACCACCTCGGGGTAGAACGGATCGTCGGGCAACGGATATTCCGGGGCATCGTAGCGATGCGCACTGTGGTAGTCCCACAGCATGAGCACCGTGCGGGCGCTGCCATATCCCTCGGGGCGCAGATGAATCCCCGCCGGGAGCGGCTCGGTCAACCAGCGGGTGCTGTCGTCGGCAGCAAGCTCCGCGCGCTCCTCATCACTCCAGGACAGCGACTGCGGATCGTCGAGGATCACGAGCCCGGTATTACGGTCGATCACGCCGAGCGCGTCCTCGATGGCGATCTTGTAGTGCGCCTCGCTGAACAGCGGGAGATCGACGCCGCAGAGGGCCCCGACGGACTTCGCGTAAGGGCCCGCCGCGTTGACGAAGCAGGGGGTGGCCACGTGCACCGTATGGCCGCCCGCAACATCCACCGCCACGCCCTCCACGCGTCCGCCCGAGACGTGCACGGTCTTCACGCGCCCGGCCAGAACCTCGGCGCCCTTGCTCTTCGCCTCCTCGAGCAGCATCATGCCCAGCTGCTGGCCACTGAACCATCCGCAGCGCCTCGCATGGAGTACGGCGCAGATGTCTGGGGCGAGCCAGGGGAACTGCGCTCGGATAGCCTCCCGGTCGAGAAAGAGATCGGCCCCATCTGGATGCCCACGGTACCCCGTGTGCGACGACGGCTGGTACGTCGAGGCCTCCGCGGTGGAGCGATACACCCGCAGCGGACCGGCCCCCTGCGCCGAGGCGATCGCTGCCTCCTGCTCGAATTGCGCCGCGCGCTCGGCGCGCGCGGTGGCGTAGACATAACCACGGCGATTGAGCAGGAAACGGTTGTCGCTGCGGTCCGCCCATTGTTCGAGCAGGTCGATACTGCGATTCACGAGCGCCACCATCGCATCGTCCGGACCAGGCCACCAGTTGCGATAGGCCTCGGTGCTCTTGTCGCTCGTGAGCGTGAGAGGCGGGTGATCGTCCAACAGCAGTACGCGCTGCACACCGTGGACCGTACAGAGCGCATGCGCAACGGCGATTCCCGCAATCCCCGCGCCGCAGATCACCACATCGGCCGTACGCGTGGTCACCATGCTCATACGCGCGCTCCGGCGTTCACGCCGTCGGCCCAGAGTGCACGCTCCACCAGCGTGGCCGTCCAGTCGTCACCGAGTTCGTCCGCTCGTGCAATGAGCGCCGCGGCATACTTGCGATAGAACCCCGCCGTCCACGCCACAGGCCCGAGACCAGCGACCTGCCCCGCCACGATCTCATCGAAGAAGGGGAAACGCGGTGGTGACAGCACCGCCAGCGCCGCGGAGGCGGTGGCCGGGCCTACGCCATGCAGCGCCGAGACCGCCGCCAGCGCCTTCGGCAGGTCCTCGAGCAGGCCAGAAGCTGCCGACGTGGCCTCCTCGACAGCGCCCGGAGCATTCTTGCGCACCAGCACGAGGTTGGGAGCACGCCACACGCCACGCGCCATCTTCCACTCGGTGACGCGCACCATCTCGTCGTGTGTGAGGTGATGCGGCGAGCGCTCGGCAACACTCACCGGCAGTGCATGGCGATACCACGCATCCAGCGCCACCAGCCGAGTGTTCGGCAAGGCGGCGATGGCGTGGTCATAGCCAGCGAGCGCAGCACGCCAGGCATCGGCCGACGTGCTGCCCCAGAGTGGCCGGTCGGCAAGAACGAGAGTCACGACAGGTGCACCGACGACGAGGAAAAGGGGGTGATGATCAACGAAGCACCTTCAGCACATCCACACGCGAGACTGTCCAGACACCATCGGTTCGCACCACGACCACACGCCAGGCCGTCCGGCAGATTTCGCCGCAGGCGCGCCCGACCACTACGACCGCCGAGTCGGCGAACATGCGCGGCCTCGTGACCTCCACGACGCCGGCACTGCCCGGATGCGCCGCGAACCACGCATCCCACCCCTTCGGGTGCGCCTTGAAGTAGGCTTCGACGTCGCGAAGGATGGTCCGCTCCACGCGAAACGGCAAACCGAGTCCGGTGGTGTCCACGATTTGGAGCTGCAGCGTATCGTGGTGATCGTACGGGCTGCCGAATGCAGAGAGCGTGGGTGATTGCTCCCGTGGGTCGTGCCACACCGTGATGGCCCGCGCCTGCTCACGCCGAGCGAAGAGCTCCACGAGCGTGGCGCGCAACACGGCGCGCTCCGAGGGATAGTCCCGCCCGGGCGCGCAGGCGACCAGCGCGCCAACGACCAGAAGACACCACCAGCGCGCCGTCCCTGTCATCCGATCAATCCGTTCAGCACGTAGGTGGGAGCATGCACGCCTGCGTGCATCGCCTGCGCATCCGTCGTGACGCCTGTCAGTACAATGGCGCTGGCGATACCCACACCATGGGCGCCGGCGACGTCGGTGTGCAGTGTGTCGCCAAGCATGACCGCGTCGCGGGTGCCAACCATCGACAGCGCCGTCTCGAAGTGACGCGGTGCGGGCTTGCCCAACACCTCGAACCGGGGCGCCTCACTCCCCAGGAGCAACTGCAGGGCGCGTTCCAGCATCCCGGCCAACGACCCGGCGGTCAACCCGAAGGTCCCCCCTCCCGAGGGATACACGAGGTCCGGATTGGCAAGCAGCAGGACCGGCGTGCGCCCCCGCGCGTGACCAGCGAGGATCATGCTCAGCGTGTCGTCGAGCGTCCCGAGTGTATCGAAGCCCCCCTCATCGGCGATCACCACGGCGTCCGCCGGATCGGCGACATCCGGATCGACGACAACCGCACCGATCTGCCGGGCGTAGTCGGCGGAGTCGCCGGTGCCAAGCACCACGACGCGCCTGCCGTGCATCTCATGCGAGGCGAGCGCTGGAGCGATGAGCATGCCGGAGCTGAGCACATGCTCGGGGCGCACGGGAATGCCCAGTTTCGTGAAGCGCGCCGACGCCCGGGCCGGAGCGCGCGATGCGTCGTTGGTGACAACGAGGAACGGCTGCTCACGACGCAGCAGCAGCGCCACGGCGTCTGCGGCCCCCGGCAAGGCACCGGAGGCATCGACCAGAACCCCGTACGCGTCGAAGAGGATGGCCTGATGCCGATCGATGAGCGCCGAGAAGGCGAGGCGGACGGGTACGGAGTCGGCGAGCATGCCACAGAGCTAGGCGCCAGACGGGAGCGGGGCAAGCGTTCGCCGCCACATCAGTGAAAGCAGGCAAATCCGAAGTGGCGTACTCAGCTATGAGGGATTTGCCAAGTGGTGATTTGCGAAAAATCCACGACAGAGCATTGCTTCGTGGTTCACTCCCCCCTACCTTTATCAAAGCGATGCATGCGCAGCAGCTTATAAAGGCGCATGGACATGTTCCGACCTAACGGGCCTGCCAAAGCGAGCGGGCCCGTCTGTGTTTGCACCGTAGCCATCACTGAGAGATGGCGCCCATCGTGAGGGCGATCACGAGCAGGTGGAAGTCGGTTTCGTTTTGCATTCGAGTCTTCAGGACCCTGTGCTCCGACAGATCCAGCATCGATCCATCCATAAGGAGTACAGCATGCGTACGACCGGCACTGTGAAGTGGTTCAACGACGCGAAGGGCTTCGGCTTCATCACGCCCTCGAACGGCCAGAAGGACTGCTTCGTCCACCACTCCGCCATCCAGGGCAACGGCTTCAAGTCGCTGACCGAAGGCGAGACCGTCGAATTCGACATCGTGCAGGGCCAGAAGGGTCCGGCGGCCGAGAACGTCACGCGCGCTCGCTGAGCACGCTCGACAACGGTTTAGCGCGTGGGAGTGCACCTCACTCCCACGCGTCGTCGTTTCCCCAGTCAGGAGGTCCCGTGATCGAGCGCGCCTCGCCGGTACCCGCGTCCGAAGCCCGCTTCGGCCCCGATCGTACCAATTTCCTTACGTCGCACCGCGCCCTTTCGGTTGGTGGTCGGGAATTCTCCAAGCTGACGGACTCGATCGTCGCGCAGGCCCGACGGTATGCCACGGCGCAATCGTGTGAGGCCCCCACACTGCGCCTGTCTCCTGATCGCTGCATCGTGCAGCTCGGCCCTGTCGCGCTGACCATTGCCCACATCCGCAACGGCAATGCGGTGCCGCCCGGCGGGCAGCTCCTCGCCATCGCCTGGCATGGCACCATCGCCGCACGCGGCGACCACGTGCCCGAGCGCCTTGGCGCCCGCCGCGCCCCCCCCACTCCCGTCTCGCTGTGGGAGGAGTCACTCGTCGTGTCGGCCGAGAGCGAGACCAGCTGGCACTGGCACCCCAATGGCACCGAAAGCGAAGGGTTCACGTCGACCGAACTCGCCGATCGGTGCATGGCGCAATTGCAGCAGGCTTTCGATGAGCACCGTCACGTCGACGACGTGACGCCGGCTTGATTCTCCTCTCAGCCAAGGATTCCGCATGAAGCAAGACATGATCGAATTCGAGGGCGTCGTGACCGACGTCCTTCCCAGCACGATGTTTCGCGTCAATCTCGAGAACGGACACGAGATCCTCGCCACCGTTGCCGGCAAGATGCGCAAGTTCCGCATCCGCATTCTCGCGGGTGACAAGGTGACGGTCGAAGTGTCGCCGTACGACCTCAATCGCGGCCGCATCACGTTCCGCCACAAGTAAGCGACGCCTCCCCCGTTTCAGGGGTCAGAGTCGTCAATCGGGGCGCCACCCACGCACCTGCAGGTTGCGAATGGGAAGAAAGAGCGGGGCGGGGAGCGCGTCCCATGCGAACCACTGCCACGCCTCGCACTTGTCCGGCTCGCGCACGACGGGCTCTCCGTCGTCGCTGCGCCCCACCATGAACAGCGTCACATAATGTCGCTGTTCGGCGTCGAAGCGATCGTTGGTCCATGGACCCTCCCCTTCGATCTGCACGGACAGCCCGGTTTCCTCGAGCACTTCGCGCCGCGCGCAGTCATCGACCGACTCACCCCACTCGAGGTGCCCGCCGGGGAACTGCCACACGCCGTCACCGTGCGTGGCGCTGCGTCGTTTCCCCAATAGGACCAAGGCGCCCCGGCGGACGATCACCGCCACGCCGATGCGGGGATGGCGATCGGCCATCACGCGCGCTCCAACGGCAACGGCCCGTCCCGCAGGAATAACGCGGCCCGTGCGTTCCGGCCCCGCTGGCCGGTCAAGGTATGCGATGCTTCGGTTGCGTGGGCGTCGATCATGCGAATGTGGCGGAGCGAACGGGAGAACCAGGGCATTGCGACGGTGGGCGGATTGGCGAGACGACGGAGAGCGCTGTGGAACGACACTTGCCGGATTCAGCAGCCTGACTCGAACCGCACTCCCGTGTCCCAACGAGGCCAGCGACGGTCCTCGGCGCTCACCGACCGGAGCTTCACATGCTGAACAATCTGCCGCTTCACGCCCTGATCGTACACATGCCCATCGCCCTGACGGTGCTGGTGCCGCTCTTCATGGTCGTCGCCTTTGCACTCGGGCGCAAACAGCTGACGCCTCTCCTCGCGTGGGCCGTCCCGGTCGGCCTGCTGGCCCTCCAGCTGGCCACTGGCGTCATGGCCGACAAGACCGGGGAGCAACAGGAGGATCGGGTAGAGAACGTGGTGCCGCCCAACGCCCTCGAGGAGCACGAGGAGGCGGCCGAACTGTTCCTGGTGGTCACGGCGGCGGTACTGGTGATTTCGGCCGGCGGCTTGATGAACAACACGGTCGGTGCCGCCATGCGCGCCGCGGCACTGGCGGGCTCGATTGCGGTGCTCGCCGCTGGCTGGAATGTTGGCCACAGCGGTGGGTCATTGGTGTACCGATACAACGCCGGGGCCGTCTATTCGCGCGCCCCACAAGGGAGCGGCGCCACGTCGACCCGCCCGCACCCCGCGCCATCAGACGATCACTGAACCGGATCGGCGTGCTGGGGCGGCACCCCGATGCGCTGCCCCATCCGCACGGGGTCGCCCAAGCGCAGCGGTTCGATGGTCCCTGCCTCACGCGAGCAGACGAGCACCACGGTGCTGCCGAACTCGAAATGCCCAAGCTGATCGCCGGCCTGCAGGCGGACGGGCGGGTCGTAGTGGCGCGTCTGGACCTCCCGACGGCGCGCGTTGGTGTGCAGGTCGTCGAAGACGAGACGCGTCATGCCCACCATGGTGGCACCGACCGGCACGATAGCCATGTGCCCCCCGTGCGCGGGCTCTAGCATCACCACGATGCGCTCGTTGACGGCGAACAGATCCGCCACGTGCGTTACCGCCGCCACATTGACCGGCCACAGTTCACCGGGGATATAGGTGGCAGTGGTGATCGCCCCCGACGTGGGCACGTGGATGCGGTGGTAATCCTTGGGCGACAGGTACAGCGTGGTGTACGTGCCTCCCTCGAAACGATCGGCGAGCGTCTTGCTTCCCAGCAACGCGGCGAGGGAGTAGTGCCGCCCCTTGGCCTGCACCAGCGTGTCGCGCTCCACGATGCCGTAGGCACCGACCGCGGCGTCGACGGGACTCACGATCGCCTGTGGCGCAAGCGGGCGCAGTCCGGGCTTCAGCTCGCGGGTGAAGAACGCGTTGATGCTTGCATACGCCTCGAGCGGAAGTGCGGCTTCCTCAGGTTTGGCCCCGAAGAGCCGGCTGTAGCCGCGGTACACCGCGCCGCGCATTCCCACCGGCACGGTATGACCGGCCAACCAGCCCGCCGCGCGACTGAGGGCGTGCTTGGGGAGGACCGAAAGCAGGAGAATGAGCAGGCGTCCGAGCATGAACAGCGAAATCTAGCGACCGGTCATCAACGGTTCAGGGCGCAACGTCGGGGCGCGGCTTGCTCTTCCGCGGATGCGCCACCGAGTGCAGGTACAGCGACTCGACCTTCGCGCGCGCCCAGGGCGTCTTGCGCAGGAACTTGAGCGAGGAGTTGAGGCTGGGGTCGTGCGTGAAGCAATTGATGGTGATGCGCTCACCGAGCCCATCCCAGCCGTAGCGCTCCACCAGATGCTCGACCATCGCCTTGAGGGTGACCCCATGCAGGGGATTCGCCGGGCGCGGGGCGGGTGTGCCGGATTCGGGGGTACTCTCGTCGGTCATCGCTGCAATGTAGTGCCTGCCACCCGGCTACAGGCGGCCCCGGTGCGGCGCTAGCTTGCGGCTGTCTGGAGCGCGCGGCCGCCGCGCTCCCACCTCCACGGAGCGCGCGATGTCGATGGCATTTCTGCGGGACGATGCGGAAGGGGAGATGCCCCGCCGCCACTACGATCTGCCCGCCAAGGACGACCCCGATTACGACCGGGCCGCCGCGCGCGCGATGCTCGAAGCAGCGCGTGTGGGGGAAACGCAGCTCGCCGAACGCGCTACCGGCTATTACTGGGGTGAACCGGCGCTCCGCCCGTACGTGGACGTGATCCTCGCTGAAGCAGCACAGGCGGGTGACGATCGGCTGGAGCAGGTAGCGCGCCGATTTTTGCGCTGAGCGACGCGTGACGGAGGGCTACCCCAGCACGTTGTCGTTGCGATGCCCGGCCGCGAAGTCGTCGAGATTGCCGATCGTCGTGTTGGCGATCGTGGTCATGGCTTCCTCCGTGAAGAACGCCTGATGACTGGTGAGCAGCACGTTGGGAAAAGCGAGCAGCCGTGTGAGAATTTCGTCCTGCAGCACCGTATCGGAAAGATCACGGAAGAACTTTCCCTCTTCCTCCTCGTACACGTCGAGCGCCACAGCGCCCACATGCTGTGTTTCGATGGCCGCCACCAGTGCGGGGGTATCGATGAGACCACCGCGACTGGTATTGATGATGGTCACGCCGGGGCGCATGATGCCGATCGTATCGGCGTTGAGGAGATGGTGCGTCTCGGGCGTGAGCGGCACGTGCAGCGACACGATCTCCGACGTGCGCAGCAGCTGATCCAGCGGCACGTAGCGCACACCGAGCGACACCAGCTCCGGATGCTCCTGCACGTCGTGCGCCAATACCGGGCACCCGAATCCCAGCATGATGCGGGCGAAGATCGCGCCGATCCTCCCCGTCCCCACTACGCCCACGGTCCGGCCGTGAAGGTCACGCCCCAGCAACCCGGCAAGCCGGAAGTTGTGCTCGCGCGTGCGATTCCATGCGCGATGAATCCGCCGATTGAGCGTTTGCAGCAACCCCACCGCGAATTCGGCGACCGAATGCGGCGAGTAGCTGCGTACGCGCATACAGGTGATGCCGTGCGCGGCCGCAGCGTCCAGGTCGAGGTTGTTGAAGCCCGTGGAGCGCTGCACGATGCAGCGCACACCACCTTCCGCGAAGCGCGCCATGACCGACGCATCAGCGCGGTCATTCACGAACAGGCATACGGCGTCGAAGCCGCGTGCCAGCGTGACCGTGTGTGCATCGAGCTGCGCGGCAGTGAACTCGAGCGCGTGACGGCCGGCGTTGGCCTGCTCGAGAAAGGTGCGGTCGTAGCTGTGCGTATCGTAGACGAGAACGCGCATGCTGTTCACTCGTGCTGAAATTCCGCCACGACCACATGCCGCCGATCGCGCGGGTGCGTTCGGACGGCAAGGCGCTCGCCGTTCACGTGTGTGATCACGGTCCGGGCGGAATCGGCGGGGACCCACCCGGTCACACGGTCCACGGTGGGGATCCCCCGCGGGATGCCACGCGCCGGTGTGCCATCGATCGTGACCGTATCGCGCCCCGAACCAAGGTACCCGCGCGGGCGAACCAGCAGCACCCCCACGCTGTCACGGGTGCCGCGCGATGGGGCCGGTAGGCGGAAGTTGATCACGCCACTCGAACGGAGAATCGGCGAGCGATAGAGATGCATGATCACGCTGCTGTCCGGGGCCGTCACCTCGAACTCATACCATGCACCGAGGGTGGACCGGAACGGTCCCCATCGCCCATCGGCACCAGTGGCGGCGGCGTATCGAGGCACGCCGTCACGCACACCGGTGCGCGGATCGACCGCATACACGGCGACCCGTGCGCCGATCAGCGGGGTGTTGGTCGGTCCGTTGTTGAGCAGTCCGCTCACCGTGCCGTCCAGCACGACCGTGGACTCCGGCGCAATGGCAAGTGTCTGCGGCGGCCGCCCGGTCACGAAGCGATACTGCGCCGCGAAGGCCTGCGCGCCGAAGGCGATCTCCCGGTGATCGGTGCCGGGGATGACCACGTTGGTGGCGCCGCGCAGCGCCGGCCCCTCCGCCGTCACGTTGGTCACCATGGCAGGGTTCCCGAGCCCCACGCCGGTGGGTTGTGCGTACTTGTCGAGCGAATCCGAGCGCAGCGTGAGAAAGCGGACACCGGCCACCACTTCGCTGCCGGTATTGAGGCGTTGCAAGTAATCGCCGGCGCCATTGAACTCCATGCGCGCCATGCCAGCGACCGCCATGACGCCGTGGTTTGGCGTCCCGCAGGTTACCACGGCCTCCACATGCGCCGCACCACCACCGAAGCGCACGTACTGGCGGATCGTCATGCCGCCACGCGAGCTCCCCACCAGCACCACCTTGGGGGCACCCGTACGCAGCAGCACCCGCGTCACGAACGCCGAAAGCGCGGCCACCTGGTCGTCCGGCGTGCTCCGGTTGAGCTCCACCGCGTCGATTGTGCTGCCCGCAAGTGGTGCCGGCAGATCCACGGCAAAGAGGCGGTCGCGCGGATAGCCGTTGCTCTCGAAACGCCAGATGTTGGTGTCCCACAGCCCGGCATGATCACCGTTGCCATGCACGAAGACGATTGGCGGCGGCGCAGATACCGTACGCGAGTTGCGGACGACAGCTCGCGAGGGGCCGGCGCCCTGCGCCGCCGCACGCTCGGACAGTAGTGCATCCGCGCCCAGCAGGGCAACGGCGAGAGCAAACACCTGGGGCACGGCAGCGGACCAACGGCCTGCGCCGACGAAAGATACTGGGTGCGCCCAGGAGCACCACACGCGCACCACCTCAGGCGTGGATGTACTTCTCGAACACGGCACTAAAGTCCTTGCGCATGTGTCGCTCCAGTACCGCTTCATTGAGCTCCGCGAGCAGTGTGCGATAGTGCGCCGCTACCGCGGTCGGATCACCGACGTTGTTGAGCTTGAGCATCGACCCCAGTACCGACGCCGCCGAGATCGCGTGCGAACGCCCGGATTCATCCTTGCGCTGGAGCTTCCCGATCGTGTGCAGCGCCTTGTAGATGTCTTTCAGCTGCTCGATGAAGTCTTTCCGCACGTCAATTGTGAATGCCGTCTCGCCAATCGTGAACTTGAGCTCGATATCGAGGTCAATCGTGCCAGCGGTTTCGATGCTCACATTCGCGATCTGGTACGCCGAGTAGTCGTAGCGTCGGATCACGCGCTTGCTCGAGATGGCCGACTCACCATCCACGTGAATGAGCGCGAGATTGGTGAAGCAGTATTCGTCCTTCTTCGACTTGATCAGGAAATAGATCTTCTCCTGATCCTCGTGAAAGAGGTAATCGTCGGCATCGACCTTGTCGTAATCCTTGGTGGATACGATGATGCCGATGTCGCTGAGGCCGAGCGCCTCCGCTGCAAACTTCTTGAACATGGAATCTCCGCGAATGTCGGAACGGGGCTGGGCCGTGCTGCCGGTGTAGCTCCAATCTGTGCGCAAGGGAGTCTTCGTGTCGAGAGCGGCCGGCGGTGCAGACTGGTACCGGCCTGTACCGGCCAGCACGGGCCGCCAGCAGTTGCGCCCTTCCCATCCTCAATCGTAGGCTTTGGGACGCCGGCGGTTCACCGGCGACGGCGCCATCCCTCCCGTACGGCCGCCATCTCACCCTTGGGCGAACTCCCCGTGTCACGATACGCCGCCATCACCGGCTGGGGCGAAGGGCTCCCGCCTGCCGTCCTTACCAACGACGACCTCTCCACCTTCCTGGAGACGTCGGACGAGTGGATCACCCAGCGCACCGGCATGAAGGAGCGCCGTATCTCGCACGTGAGCGCGATCGACATGGCGACACTCGCCAGCCGACGCGCACTCGCCTGCGCGGCGCTCGCGCCACACGATCTGGAGCTGATCGTCTACGGCAGCTGCTCTCCCGACGAGCAGGTCCCCAACTCCGCCTCCGGCGTACAGGTCGCGCTGGGTGCCACGCGGGCAGCCGCGATGGACGTCAACACGGCCTGCACCAGCTTCCTCTACGGCCTCTCCACCGCCACCGCGATGATCCAGACGGGCGTGGTGCAGAACGCGCTGGTGATCGGCGTGGAGTACATCAGCCCCTTCATGGACTGGAGCAATCGCAACGTGGCCGTGTTGTTCGGCGACGGCGCCGCCGCGGTGGTGCTACAGGCAAGTGACACGCCCGGTGGCGTGATCGGGACCGTACTGGGCTGCGACGCCGAGGCGAGACAGACGCTTCGCGTGCGCGGCATGGGGTGTTCGTACGTGAATGGTGACCTGCACTACGGCGACACGCTGTGGGACTTCGATGGGCAGGCCATCTTCAAGCGCGCCGTGCATGGGATGAGTGATGCCTGCCAGCGCGTGATGCAGGCGGCCGGCGTGACCGCCGACGATATCGACCTCGTGGTACCGCATCAGGCCAACCTCCGCATCATCGAGGCGGTCGCCAAGTACGCCGGCGTGCCCATGGAACGGGTGATGCTCACCGTGCAGCGCTACGGCAATATGAGCGCGGCGACGGTGCCGGTGAGCCTGGTCGACGCCCTCAAAGAGGGCCGCGTGAAGCCGGGGAGCCTCATCCTGATGCCCGGCTTCGGCGGCGGGCTCACCTTCGGCGCCCTGCTCGTACGTTGGGGGGAGCGCATCACGCCGCTCGGCGACAGCGACGCCCAGCACCCGCCGCTGCAGCACTCGGCCCTGGAGATGGTCAATGCCATCCGCGCCCGGCAGGACCCCCACGGTCGGTCACGTGAGGCGCTCATGGCCACGCACTTCATCGAAGAGTCGCATTCACCGGCGTGAGCGCGCCGGCAGTACCGCCGGGTCGGAACGTTCGAGGTCGGAACGTCCGGCTCGGCGGCACCGTTAGTTTGGCGCCATGAGCTTTTGGTTCAATCCCGACGACCGCGTCGTCCTGCGACGCATTCCCCTCGCCACGCTGGTGGCGACGATCGGCAGTACACTCTGCAACGTGGGCGTGCATCATACCGCCCAACGTTATGGTCGCATGACGATCGGCCTCCAGGAAACGGTCCTGGCGAGCGTGATCGGCGCGGTGCTCGCCGGCGCGGTGTACTGGCTGCTGGCGCGCTTTACGGCACACGCCGTGCGCTGGTTCACGGTGATCGCCACGCTGGTGATCGGCGTGTACGGGGTCGGCCCCGTGGCGGCGGCCTACGCCCCGTACATGGAAGGGGCGGAGCTGTTTACGCTCACGACCGTGGTCGCCACGGAAATCATGCACATCGTCAGCGGTACCTGGGTCTTGTGGGCGCTGCTGCGACTGGCCCGGGAAGCTCGCTGAGCGAAAGCACCGGTTCCGTGGCGACACCGGTCAGGCCATCACGGCCACGGTAGAATGATCACCGGGAAGCGCGGACGGGCGGCCGGCACATCCTCTCCGTCGAGGAGCCGTTCGATATCTACGCGCGCCGCCGCCACGTGGGCGATGTATGCGGCATCCGGGCTCACCACCTTGGCAAGTCGGGCATCAAGCAGTTGGACATGCCGGATGGCCGTGGCACGAACATCCGGCAGCGCCTGAGCATCCCCGGCGATATCGAGCAGCTTATCCAGCGTAGCGCGTTGCACGGCACGCATGACCGCCCGTTCGGCGCTCGTTCGTGGCAGTGCCGCGCCCCACGTGCGTGACACCAGTGCGTCCATCACCTCGTGCAGCGTGAGCGCCTTGGGATCGCTGGCGGCGAACTGCACGAGGCGCGCGGTCCGCTCGCGATCCAGCAGATAGCCCACCACTTCGGTGGCGAGACCACCGGCGAGGGTGATGGCATCGAACGGCGTGCTGGCGCCTTCGATCCACGTCTGCGCCGTATTGAAGCCCGGCGGCGGCGGCGGGATGAGCCGCTGCACGCGCTCCGGCACCACCAATTCCGACGGGGCGAGCGCATCGAGCAGTGCCCCAAGCGCCCGCCGCTGGTCGGCCACCGGAACGACGGTCGTGGGAGCCTGCCCATCGCCGCGCAGGGCGAAGGTGAAGTCCATGCCGCCCACGTATTTCGCCATCGCCTCGAGCGAGTAGCGGTGATGCAGGTACACGTGCGCGAACCGCATGTTGAGCAACGCCATGGGCTCGCCGGGCTGAATCGCACGCTCGTCGAACTTGTCGATC
>Ga0078894_10000905_pt1 | contig 21335 bp, 22 predicted proteins | sample LauGreSu1BDMLBSD_2_FD_67506 | JGI IMG/M metagenome (GOLD analysis project Ga0078894, IMG submission 67506) | Freshwater lake microbial communities from Lake Michigan, USA - Su13.BD.MLB.SD (version 4) (version 4) | ecosystem: Environmental > Aquatic > Freshwater > Lake | place: Lake Michigan... | reverse complement strand
CAACCACAAGTTTCAAATGTTCTATAGTTTATATCATCTCTTATATTTTTGTTAAAATGTATCTTATAAGAATTAATGGCCTTTACCATATCATCACCCAATACAAATAAATCCTTTTTAATATTAAATTTATCTAAATAATGTATCTCAGGTCTATCATTTCCACAAAAACCTAAATCAAAAGTTTTTTTAATATCCATTGGATATATAAGTTCATCTGGATAAGCATTTGGAAACCAATAACTCTTTTTAACATTAAAGCATTTAATGTATTGCTCGCTTGAATTTAGTAAAATATCAATATTTAAAATATCACAAAGATATGAGTGCTGATTAACAACACCGTCATAATGACTATCGATGCTCCAGAATATTTTTAATTTTTTACTACGAGATATTTCTTCTAAAGGCATCCAACCAGAAGTGTAGTTCTCTATGATAAAAATCACATCCGCCCATTTTTCGATTTCTGAAAAAGGCGTAGAAAAATCTGGATAATTTACTCCCCAAACTTTAGATTCCACTCCATCAATTTTTGATAAAGCTCTATGTAAACTTAGTGATTCTCTAAAGTTTTTATTTTTTTCATGTCTACCAGCTTCTTGTATGATAACAATTTTCATTAGTTAAGATTATTTTTATACCACTCTATAGTGTTTTTTATACCAGTTTCTAAAGAAGTTGGTATAAAGTCAGGAAATAAAGATTTCATTTTATCGGTGTTAAGAACTTTTTGCATCTGACCATCTGGTTTTGACACATCCCATTTTATTTCACCATCATAATCAACAACACTACTAATAGTTTCAGCCAAGTTTTTAATTGTTGAGAATTGACCAGTGCTTAAATTAAGTGGTGAATCAACATCATCATATTTTTTTAATGACTCGACTATGAGTTTTGCAGTATCTTCAACATATATAAACTCTCTAACTGGTGAACCGGTACCCCAACACTCTACCTCTTTTAGATTTTCAGATTTAGCATCAACAAATCTTTTAATCATAGCCATCATAACTTTAGTTCTTATTGGATCAGTTGTATCACCAGGTCCGTAAATCGTATTAGGCACAACACAAACTGCATTTAGACCATATTGTCTATTAGCCATCTGACAAGCTATAAGTAAATTTCTTTTCGCGTAACCGTGACTTGAAATACTTTCATGTGGCTTATCATCTAAATAAGTATTTTCAAAAATATTATCTCCGTTATCAGGAGGATAACCACAAGATGTTAAAACACCAACAAACTTTTTAGCACCTGATTCTACAGCAATTTTTAGAGCGTTTATAGACATTATCGTATTATTACCAAATATATCAAAAGGATAAGTTTGATTGAAAGCGATACCACCATTGTATCCAGCTAAATGAATAACATAATCTATTTTTATATTTTTGTATTTCTCAACACAATCTTCAGTTGTTAAGTCATCACTCTTTGTCAATTTTAAAACATTAGTTCCTTGACTTACCAACTCTTTAGTTACAAATTTTCCTAAGAATCCATTTGCACCGGTTAATAAAACGCATTTATTTTTTAATTCCATAATATTTTTTATATAATTCTGTTTTCATAAAATCATTCATATCTCTATATGAATAGAATTTTGCTGGTATTCCGATATATAAAGAAAATTCTTTGTATTCATTTTCTTTTAATAGTGTGTAGGCACCACAGGAGAATCCATCCGGTAAATCACAACCAGGTAAAATAGTTGAGTGGGCCCCGACTGTTACAAAATTTCCAATTTTTATTTCTTTAGTTTCACCACCGAATTGTTCTTCTTTTGGAGCGGAGGGGATATCAATAGAGACTTTAGAATAATCACTTGATCCACTATGTACTGAGCAATGATTAGATAAAGTAGAATAATCACCCATAGTAAATTTACCACTACCTCCAGAAATTGTAACATTAGATGCTATATGACAGTTCTTTCCAATATCTATAGCACAAGAAATATATGTAAAATCATCGATAATCGTACCAGATCCGATTGAACACTCTTCTGGTTTTCTAATACGAACGGTTTTTCCAATTATTACATTTTCACCACAATATTTTAATTTAGATTTATCAAAGAATATATTTCCCATTCTTATTCACAATTATATTGATGTAATTTTTACCGCAACTTGCTCAGAATCAATATTACAACCTATCCACTCAAATTTAATGTTAGGATTTTTTTCTAAAAATTCAAACCAGGCTCTAAACTCACCAGCACCTTTTTCATCATACTCACCTGATGCGAATCCAGAATTAGTGTCCCATCCAGGATAGTTATAAAGTTCATCAAATAATATTACTGTACCGACTTTTAATCTTTTAGCAACTTTATCTAGTACAAATTTAGCTGATGAATAAATATCGCAATCAATGTGTAAAAAAGATATATCAGATGTTACTTCTGTTAAAAATCCATCCAATGTATCTGAGAACCAACCTTTTATTAGTTTGACATTTTGATTGACAGTTGGCATGTTTCCCCATAAATTGAAGTGACCAGCTGGGTGACCTTCTCTCCACGCTTCTGGTAGACCCTCAAAAGAGTCAAATCCATAAAACATATAATCTGGTCTTTTAGCGGAAGCTCTGTTTATAGTTACAGCTTGAAAAACTCCAAATTCAACACAAACTCCCGGTATAAGATTTTGAAGACAATTATACATTAATGCGAATCTATCGTCAGGATTTTCAGTTATGGATACATACTGTTTAATTTCTTTTGTTTTTTCTAAAAATTGTTTTGGTGTCATATTTTTTTATTTTATTTTTTCACCAACCAGATTTAATTGTATTGGTTATTAGTTCAACATCTTCATCAGACAAATCAGCATGTATAGGAATATGTATTTGATTATCATCAAAATATCTTTGATTGATTAAATCCATTCTTTTGCCACCAAAAATTGTATTTTTATCAATACCTAAATGAATAACAGATGTTGGTATATTTTTTTCTTTTAGTTTATTTATAAAGTCTATTCTTCGTTCTACAATTAATGGGAATAACCAATAGGAAGATTCCCTATCTTCTTTATAACTCATTAGTTTAAGACCAGAAACTTCAGATAATTCAGTATTATAAATTGAAGAAATTTGTTTAATACGTAAAAGTTTAGAATCAATCTGTGAAAGATTACCTATACCTAAAGAAGCAGCTATATCATTCATATGATATTTAAATCCAATGTTTGTTGCGTCATATTCTCTTTCACCTAAGATTGATGCTTCAGAGTTTTCTCTATCTATATCAAACCATCTTAGTCTTTTAATTAGTTTAGACTTTTCTAAATTTTTACAAGTTATTAGACCACCATCTCCTGTTGTGAGATGTTTGATTGCTTGAAATGAAAAAGAAGTAAAGTCTGAAATATTTCCAATCCACTCTCCTTTATATCTTGATCCAAAAGCATGAGCCGCATCTTCAATTACTGATATACCTCTTTCTTTTGCTATTTGGTTAATCTCATCAAGGTCACAAGGATATCCTGCCCAATGAACTGGAATAATAGCCTTTGTTTTATCAGATATTTTTTCTTTTATCGATTCAACTGAAATATTACCATCATAAGTGTTTATATCAGCAAAAACAGGAATTGCACCACATTGTAAAATAACATGACCAGTTGCAATAAATGTTTGAGCAGGTAGTATTACTTCATCACCTGGTCCAACACCAGCCGCAATGAGAGATAATCTCATAGTGACTGTTCCACTATTAACTGTTATTGGATTTGGAAATCTATATTTATCACTTAATAAGTTCTCAAATTCTTGAGCTTTTTTACCAGCAGATACGTGAGTTGTTTTAAGTGTCTCTAAAACATTATCAATTCCTTGTTGAGTTATTGTTGTTGAATGTAAATTTATCATATTGTACTTACTCCTGGTTTTTGCACCACAACAGTTGCACATTGTTGAGCAAATATTATAGATTTTTTAATATCTTTTGTTAATAAATATTCAGAAACTAAACCAGAAAGAAAAGTATCACCTGCACCAGAAACATCTCTGATTTTCACTTTTTCAACTGGAAACCACTCTTCTAAATATCTAGCTCCTTTATCTCTATAAGTAACAATTAACTTTTCTTCTATATCGAGGTTTTTTATAGTGTATTCGGTGTGTTCGTATTCTATATTATTAATCTTTATAAAAGTAGAAGATTTACACCAATCACCTAAAATCTTTTTTGTATCTATAAATACATTAGTATTATCTTTACAGATAATATCAATATCTTGCTCAAATAAAAATCCTTTATCATAATCACTGACTATTATAGCATCATAAAAAATACCATTATAGTTATTATTTTTAATACCATCAATTGTGTCTTTTTCTATTCTAGACGAAGTATCATTCTCATCGATTCTTACAATCATTTGATTAGTTCTCTCATCTATTACTCGTGTCTTTGTGATATTCTCAATATTTGTTAATAATTGTGTTTTTATACCAAGTGCGTTTAGATTTGCAACAACATTTGAAGCCATTCCAGGATTAACTTTTTTATGAGTTGGATTAAATACTGGAACAGGTGCTTCAGGACAAAGTCTTTTTATATCACCATACTGGAAGATATCATCGCAACTATCACCAATTATCAAAACATTATATTCAGAAAATTCTTTCTTTTTAAGTATCATATGTTTGTAAAATCTTTATTTTTGTGCGTTGATATTAGTTGATAACCTTTTAGCAACTCAACTATACCATCATCAATACTATGATTGGGAGACCAACCCATTGATTCAATTTTTTGATTAGAAACCATATAATTTCTTTGGTCTAAATCTTTTTTAAATTCATTTTGGACAATAACTAAATCAGGAACATATTCTTTTATTTTATTTGCAAGTTGAAACTTTGTTAGATTCGCAGATGATAAACCAACATTAAATGCGTTATTGTTACAATGTTCATAGTTTTCAATCATAAACAAAAATGTGTTTGCGATATCTCTAACATGTATATAATTTCTTATAAAATGAGATTCAAATAAAACCAAATAACCATCTGTCATTGATTTATAAACAAAGTCATTAACCAATAGGTCCATTCTCATTCTATATGAAATACCAAAAACGGTAGCTAATCTAAGTGCGATACCATTACCAGAGTCTAAAACTGATTTTTCAGCATCACATTTAGTTTCAGCGTAAAGAGAAAGTGGTTTAAATTCACTTTCCTCAGTTATGACATCAACAGATGATCCATATTGACTATTTGTATTAGGTATTAAAATCTTTTGATTTTTAGTCGCCCATTGACAGATATTTTTTACTTGTAAATAATTGACATTAATTGCCATTTCTGGATTCTTTGCACATGCCGCCATACCAACAATAGCTGCTAATGGAATTATAATATCATTTTTCTCTACTAAACTTTTTAATAGTTGTGTGTCATTTACATCACCTTTTATAAAAGTAAAATTCTTTAAGTGACTAAATGATATAAGTGATGTTTGTTTATATAAAAGATTATCTAAAACAGTTACTGAATATCCATTTTTTAGAAGAACTTCAGTTAGTACAGACCCTAGATATCCAGCACCACCAGTAATTAATACATTTTTCATTTAGTTAATTATTTTTTCCAACTTATCTCCCAATCTTTAAAATCAGCAGCTAAGCAATCTATTTTATAGTCTTTTCGTCCACCAACTACTTCTTGAATTTTATTCTTAGCTGTGTTTCTAATTCCATTAAGACCATGTGTTAATTCAAGATTATTACCATCTTTAATACCTTTTCTATAGTTAGATTCATTATGCCAAATGTGTAGATTCATTTGAGATAAAACTACAATAGCTCTTATTGTATCAGCATTAATCTCACCATTTTGTTCATCAATAATAATTTGTATATCGTGTAATATATCTTCAATTTCTTTTGAGTATTCTTCCTTATGCTCAGGAATAAAAACTTCTTTTAACTGAGCTATTGATAATCTATCAATTAGTTCAGAAAGTGTAGGTAAATATTTTCTTTCCATATTTTATTTGTTTATTACTATTTTTATATCTTCAATTCCGAGACCCCAATTATCACCATTTGCCTCAAATGTCTGTGAAATAACAGCTGGATTTGCACCATAAGTATTTAGTCCTGAATTAAGTTCCCAGTGATTTTGGTGATAAAATTCTGAATTGATTGTAGCTTCTAACTCACCATTACACTTAAATCTTGAACTTAGTCTATGATGTAATTCAATATCCATATAACCCCATCGATTAAAGACTTCCCACCAACCGGTAGATTCAATTGATATTCTTCTACTAACAAGTAGACCCATAGCACCTCCACCAAAATTGTTCACATCCACATTAGAACGTAATGGACCAGCTCCAACATGATTTGGTCTTTCCCAAGTTGTTTTTCCTGATTCTAACCATTTTTCAATCTCATTGTCAATATCTTGAAAACAAGTAGAGTCACAGTGTAGTTTATATGGAATTTCATATCTTGCTGACCAATAGAAAATATCATTGTCTAGATTTGATTCGATTAATTCATATAATTTAACATATGACTCATACGGTATAAAAGCATCACCGTCTATATAAAAAATAAAATCTCCAGAACTTCTTCTAACAGCTGTATTAAAAGAATGAGGGATTGAAAATGGAGTCTGGTCATTATATTTTGACACTATCTCAGTGCTAACATTAAGGAACTTAACATATTCTGACTTTATATCTAATACGTCTGAAAGTGGAATCTCACTTCCCCAGTCAGTTACGATAATCTCAACTGAGTTTTTTCCCGACTTCTGAATATTGTCTACTAATTTTGTGATATTGTTAGTTAGTCTTTGTTTAAAGTTTCCACAATAATCATCATTTTTACCACAAGTAACGATTGTTAATAACATAAATAATTTTAATTTTTTATAAAAAAGATTTTTTTATTTTATTCATCTTTTTTATTAATGTATCATCTTCGATAAAGTCAACCTCACAATTCAGATTTGGTTTTCTTAAGTGATGAATTCTTAGAGTATCAAACTCATAAACTCTGAAATTTTCTTTAATATCTTCAATACTAGAATTTAAAACATGTGTTTGATTAACAACCTCTACAAAGTGACTTCTACAAAGTGACTTATATCTCCAACCCATAGTTGTCTTCATTATATTCTCATGATTCCATCTAGCCTTTGTTTCTTCAGTTGAAGTATACCATTTACCAAATTCAAAGTCATCTTTAACATCAAAAGAATTAATAATTAATTGATTAACATTTTTTTCTGTTAGTAAATTTTGTATAATATCAGTTAGATTATCATCTAAATTACTTACCAAATACTCATCCACATCAGTGAGTAAACAAACGGCATTTGGATTTACTTTTCTAACAATATCTAATCCTGTCGTATAAGATCTATTTATTCTATCATTAAGACTTTTATCACCACCATATGAGTTAGGATCCTCATCATTATAAATATTACCTAACCCATCCGTTTTTCTAACTATGATATTAGATTTACAAATATTAGAAACCTCATCAATTTCCTCTAACGATTTATCATTGGAATTATCATCAAATATTATGAATGTATCAAATCCTTGCTCACTATGATATAAAATCCAATCAAATAACCTTCCTTCTTGGTTTCTTATTTGAGTTATTATTACATTGTTCATTTTTCTAAATATTTTTTATAATAATTTATATCAATTATATCAGAAAAAGTTTGTCTATCTTTATCCTCATACATTTCAATTAAAGTAGAACCACCTAATAAAGATCCAAAAAGAGAAAAGTTAGAATGTATCTGTGACATAACTATGAATTTACTCTTCATCATTAAATAAATATCCACATAAGTTTTCTCATAGATATAGTCAGTTTTTAAATTTTTATTAACCGTGTTAAATTTATCTTCATAAATATTTTTTTCTTCTTCATCATCAGAACAAATATAAATACTTAAGTTCTCATTTTTTAACTTCTCTATAAGTAAGAAAGTTTCACTATTTAAGGCATCAACCTCATTGGGTTTAATAGACCACCCATCATTATCAATTCTTATTTTATCACCTCTTCTAAGATGCACAGTAACATCAGGAATAGTCAATGATGAGACGATATTTAATAGTTTATCAGTTGGTTTTATTTGTGATAGTGTATAAATATAATCCTTTCTAAATCTCTCATAGTCATCTATATTGTAAATATTTTTAAACTTTTGAGGAGAGTAACAACCACCTAAATAGTTATCAAATGCGATGTGATTATTTGGTGATTGATTAACTTTTATATAATCTGGAAGTGAAAAATACTGTGAAAAGTTTTCATAAAGATAATCTTGAAATCTTATTTCATTCCACCACTTTGTTTGATTTTGGTCATATGACCAAGAGTGTCTTCCACCATTTTGAAAAACTTTCCAGTGGAAATATAAATGAGAATTATTATATTTAGCTAAGGTTCCAAGTAACACTATATCAACTAGTCTATCACAGAGACCAGATACACTACTATTAGTCCAATGTATATTCATTTTTATTTTATATTTTATACCAATTCTCAGGAACAGGTTCCGTGTAAATTTTTACGTCTCTATTAGGAGTAACATATTCATGTAAATATTTTGGAATTTTTGCTATCTTATCATTAACAAAAGATAAAAAGTAAATCAGTACAGAATATCCAGAGTCTATAAGATGTATCTCTTTAGCATTTTCTAAAATAGTAATTTGGTCTATCATAACATTTGACTTATTTGTTAGTTCATAATATGAAGTACAATCCGAAACTCTATTCATATCAATGTTAAGACCACGTTCAGAATCAGAATGAAGAACAATATAGTCTTTACTCTCTAAAGAGTTATAAAGATTATTCTCTCTTTCCAAATCTCTATTAACACTAAACTTATCTAATCTAATATTAGATTCTAGTTCAGCGTAGTTATAAAATGCATGAGAAAATGATAAGTTTTTATTAAAATATTGATCATCATAAAAATCATTCCATTGTAAACACTTATCAAAACAACCAATTTTTATATTATCACATTCTTGATATTCTGAATAGTCGATAAATTCACATTTTCTACTATAATCTCTTAAGCAGTTTTGAGGAGATCCAAGTGTCATACATATCAAACATGAATCCTCACCATTATAATTATTGTGTAGTTTAGGAATTTCACATTTTATATTAGGTCGGTGAGCATACATATAATCAACAACGGATTTTCTTCCTTCATCCAAGACAAAGATGGTTACTTCATCATATAATTCGGAGTAGTGATTACATAAAGAATTGTTAGTAATCAAATCACCATAACCCTGATGATGTATAATAGTACATTTTTTCATTTTAATTATATTTTTTTAAGTAATCATTAAAATCATAATTACTTGAAGAACATCTTGACTCAATTTCTAAATCTTTATTGACTATTAATTTATGATCAATAATTGATATTAGACCAGTTTTTTCTATATGATATCTCTTTATAGTATGATGACTTGTTAAATCACTTTCATTTTTTCTATACTCATCTATATAATCAAATAATGTAGAATATAATTTTGCATTCTTGGAATTAGAAGCAAATATAACATCATGTGTTCCGTGTTTGTTTCCTTCATATGGTTCATCCCAAGTTTTATTTGGTTCAATATCTCTAATACCCCAATAAGTTACAGTAAATTTATTAACATCATAAGTTGATTTTATATCAATAGGTCTAAACCAAACTAGATCCATTCTACAAATTAACACTAAATCATATGTAAATGAGTTTTCAGTTTCGTATGAATCTAAAATTGACAAAACATTTTTTACCGATAATGATGAGCTTATAACAGAATCTTGATAAACTAAAGAGTTAAACTCATATTCTTTTGGATTAAATACTTGTAACAATTTTTCTTTGTGTTGGTCATTTTCTGTCCAGGAGTGTATAAAAAAATCAACATCATTGTGATTTATTATATTCTCTTTCCAAGATTTAAGTGAGTGATAGTTAAATCCATCAACTGTATAAAAATTATCAATCGCTGTTCGATAAGGTTCATAATTTTCATATTTTTTTGTTTCAAAAGGCGTTACGCCATATAAGCAAATTGCTATTTTCATTTCTCAAAATAATTTTTCCAATAGTTGTAGGTTTTGTAATCATCTGGCGTACCCCAACAGATGTAATTTTTTACCTCAAATACTTTAACGACTAAACCGTCTTTAATATTCTGGTTCAGTACATCATCTACATAAAACTCACCATTCGTTCTAATATCAGATTTATAATTTTTATTAAGACCATCTATAAAGTATTTACCTTTTCTAAAAAACATTGTACCAATAATGGCGTGTGTGGTTAGAGGATCATCATATATGAATTTTTTACAAGATACATGTTTAATATTATCATCCGAGTCAACATCAAGCCAAGCATACATATTAGGATTTACCTTACTAGTTTGATTATTTCTAAAAGACCAAACAATAATATCCACCGACTCATCATTAACCAATTCAGAATATTTATCAACATCATAAAAAACACCATTATCACATGCTGATATCATTATAGGTTTTTCCAAGTCAATGTTAAACTCATTAATTCCTATTTCACAAGTACAAGCTTGACCCTGTGTTGTTTCATTAATAGATTTTATATCACAATTCTGATATTTATTTCTGAGCGTCTCATCAAGTGAGTAGTTATCAATATGTTCGCTTAGACAAATAAAAACATTTTTATCACTCTTAGGAAGACAGTTTACCGCTTGAACAATCATTGGTTCTCCATCAACTTCTAATAAGGGCTTAGGTAATTGATACCCTACTTCAGAAAATCTACTTCCTCTACCAGCCATAGGTAGTATTAAAGTAGTATTAACTGGATTGTTAATTTGTTTCAATCCGTTTTTTTTGTTAGAAAAGTAATTAGACCAACTTTTATAGATTTCTAAATCATATGGAGTTCCCCATTGTAGCATCTTTTCAATCTCAAATACAGAAACTTTAAGATTATCTTGAACAAGTAAATTATAAACAAGACTACAATAGTATTCACCTTTGAGATTTATATCTAAATCGATGAGTTTTTGAAAGTACTTTTTAAGAATTTTTCCCGACTTAAAATAATATGTACCGTTTGATGCCCACTCACTCATCTTATTATCTGTAAACGGTTCTTTTTCTTTAATTTGTAAAAGATTTAAACCATTCGTCTTACAAAAAGCATAATTATCACCACCAAGCATGTGTGGGTGAAAACCAGTGTAACAGGGAATAACTCCATCAAATTCACCACTTTCGGTGTAATTTAGAAAATTATTAAAGTTCCAAACTGTACCATAATCACAGTAACTTACAATAATTTCTGAATCATCGTCAATTTCATCTTTAATCTGTAAAACGGCATCTACTGGACCCCTTCTATTTTCATTAGGTACGTGTAATATTTTACAATTTGGTGAGATATTTTTTAATACATCATACATATTTGTTTCTTTCAAGTGTAATTCATTACATATAAATGTAATGTCATCTATCCCCGGAAATAAATCTACAACATGTTTAATTATTGGATGACCATCTACCTCAATTAATGGTTTAGGTTCTTTATAATCAGCTTCTAAGAATCTTCTTCCAATACCAGACATTGGAATTACCAATTTTATTTTTCTTTCCATTCTTCTATATTGTAAATTTTTGTGCAAATCATATCTGGTACAATCTGATTGACTCTCATATAATTTTTATATTCTAATAGTTTGAATTGTTGATTTTGTAGCTCGGGTGATACTATACAAATTTTATAATTCATGGATTTAATCAGTTGATATGTTTCCTTATCTAATGGTAATTTTGTAAAACAATCTACCCAAACCCAATCAATTTTACCAGACATTAATTTTAGGTTTTCTATTGACTCAAATTCTGAAAATCTAATAGCAATATTTCTTTCACCTTCATTTGATAGTTTATATATCATTGGAAATGAAGAATCTAAAAAGAAATAATTAACTATATTTTTCTGATTAAGTAACTCTTTAATTCTATATTCTAGTCTTTCTGACTTAACATTTATTATTAAAAATTTATGATTATAATGTTCTACGAAATCAACAAAGGAATCTCCAGTCTCAAATGGATCATGTGCCATTACAAGATTGTCTCTAATATCTATTTCGATACCATACTCAGTTGGTATAGATTTCAAATCTTCAATTTTATTAACTCTATGTGCACAAAATATCATAAGGACTTTCTATATTTTTCTGACTCTAAATTATTTAATAAGTTAGATTGATGAGTAGAAATCTGATTATTCTCACTATTATTATCAATACTAAGTAGGTGACACTTTAGAACAGACTCTACATCTCTACATTTACCTATAGACTTGGCTACTATATAAACCTGATTTTTATAAATTATTACTTTTGGTAAATCTTTTGTTTGTTGAAAATCGATTATTTCGTTTTCTAAATCATTCTTTACAAAAAGAAACTCAGAACCACAGAATATTATTTTATCCGGAAAATAAGATCCGTCATCAAATTTCTTGTTTAATAGATAATCTAAAATAATTTTATCTTCTGATAAGTAACAACAATCTCCGGTCAATGAACTTATTTTATTTACTAGTTTGTATCTACTAAAATCCACCTTTATATAATCCTCACAAATTCTCATCAAGGATTCTATGTAATCAATTATTTCTGAAAAGTTATCAGTTGTGAGTATAATTCCATGATTTGCTAATAAAATTAAATCTTGTGAGGAATATTTATCAAAAATAGATTTACTCAAATCAATTCCAGGTGTTAAATAAGGAAGTATAAGAGATTCTGGAAAAAGAGTTTCTAAAATTTCTTTATAATTATGTCTAACTAAAATATTTATTAACTGAATCGGATGTAGGTGAACTGTATACTTCTTCAGAAAAGAGTGCATATAAGTCTCCATTGATGCTCTACTATCTGTGAATAAATTATAACTTGTTATACTATTATAGATATTGTTACTTATATCTGATAATAGTCTTTTATTATCTATAATACTATATCCAGAACTTTCTGTGAGTTCTGATAAATTAATTCCAGAGGATTTTATTAATAGTATGTCATCAAATTTAACTGATATATTACCACCAGCTGCTTGGATAAGATCAAATCTTTGACCAAAGTATTTAGATAGTGAGAATAATTCACTAGTAGAACTATCAAACTCTCTAAGGAAGTTTATAAACTGACTATAATCACCAAAGGTTATATAACCTTCTTCTATCTTAAAATTATTATCTTTTACAAAGTGAAATGGAAAAATTCCACAATCAGATGATCCTTTAATATCCTTAACAAAGTTATCTCCTACAAATAATGTACTCTTTCCAGATACTTTACTTAAAGCATATTGAAAACTCTTCGATGATGGTTTTTCAATTCCAACCTCTTCGGATGATATCAAATTTTTTATGTAAGATCTGATTCCTAACTTATTCACCTTTTTATACTGATGTTCAATAGTATAATCGGTTAAGATATAAATTGGAATGTTTTTACTACTTAGGAAATCAAAAGTATTAACCACGTCATCAAATGGTTTTATTGATTCTAAGAATATATTCCAGTAATCATTATCTAACTCAACAACATCTAAACTTGACTCAATTAATTCAAGTGTTAACTTAAAACTTATAAACTTACTATGAGACGAAGCGGTGTTGTTTAATTCATACTTAAGTGATTTATTACACTTTGTATAAACTGATTTACAATGTTGATAGGATATATTCTCTGATTTAGATATTTTTTTAATAACAAAGTCTAAAGCCTTTTCATGACAATAATCATAATCATATAAAGTATTGTCTAAGTCAAATATAATACTATCGAAAAACATATCAAAAATTCTTTTGGTTTAGAGAAAGTATAATAAAAACTATGTAATCATAAAAATTATTTAACACCAAACTATTCTCTAAAAGTTGACATGTTTTATATTCATAAAATATAATTTCGTTGTAATTTTTATTAGATTCCGAATCAATAAAATAATTAATGTTGTTTTTTGACAATTGACTTAGTATATCAATTAATGAATGTTTTTTACTAACGTAAACTCTTAAATGTACTTTTATTTCTTCATCTAATCTATTAACATCAAATTCTGAGTCTGTAAAGAAATTTATTATAATATCAGATTTTTCTCTTTGAGGTAGAATATACTCAACATAATCCAAACTTCTTTTTTCTATCTGTTCAAGAACTTTTTCTACTGAGTATCCTCTTTTCTCAACATCTCTTTTAACTTTCCATCTTTTTTTCAATTTATCATCAGTATCAATAAATATTTTTAAATTATAAACATTATCATTTTTTGTGTAGAGACTATGTAGACCACATACGATTAGGTTATCTGATTTTTCAATTTTTTGTTTATCTGTAAATTTACCATTTGTGTGATTATAATTTACCTGATGAATTGTTTTCCCAATTTTTAAATCAAAGATATCATCATTCATCTTAGCTAGATAGTTAGCATCTGGATTAAGATGAGTGAAACTTTTCCAATTATCATCATTTCTTTCCCACTTATGATATCTATCACACTCAAGCTTAAATGAATTAGAAAAATAATTTTCAAGTATATTACCTAATGTAGTTTTACCAGATCCAGAATCACCACAAATAGCAAAAATATTACACAATGAAAGAATTACACTATATTCAATATCACACTCTTTATACTCAATAGTTTGTTCATTTAAATAATTATACAGTAGATTTTCTGAAACGTGACCATATTTAGTTATTAATTCATATAGATTTGAATAGAAATTAAAATACTCATTCATCACATCTGAGTTACCAAATGCGAATATATCACATACGTATTTATCATTTGAGTTAATTAATTTAGACTTATCAATAACTGAATTTTTTGGAATATAAACAATATCTTTTTTAAGATCCTCATTGAAAATATTATCAGATGATATATTTAAATCAGGTCGAGATTTTATAACAATATCATACTTAGTACCGTTTAGTTCCTCTTGTATTTTTCTTAACTTATTTAACTTATAAAATTTTAACCAAGTATTTGTAACATCATTAACCTTTTTATCTTCGTGAATACTGATGTTATCTTCTATCAAAAGAGAAATAGGTTTTAGTATATTATTGATATAAATTAAATCCTCTGTCTCATTATTTAGATTAAAGTATCTATCATCCTTACTTTCATTTTTTGTAACGTGAATAAATACATCTGTCTCATCAAATTGGTCTAAAATTTTAGATTTTATTTGTGGTAAATTTACTTTCAGTGTTCTTAAATAACCTGATATTAAAATTGCAGCTTTCATTATTTTATGTGCCAATTTTTTTTATGTAGTGGTTTAAGTTCAGTATCAGTTGAATTTTCTATGTTAGAACCACTTCTATCTAGAAAAGGATAAACATAAACATTTATGTTATCGAGTAATTCAAATTTATGGTCTAAAAGGTAACAAAATGCTGACCAAATAGAATCAATTAAATGAATCTCTTTAGCATTCTGTAGAACTTTTACAGACTCAAAAAGATTTTCTGTTAACCCATTTAAGTTCACCAACTTAACATCTTGAGGTAGATAGTCTTCGATATTTCTACTAACATCTTGATGGTAGATTATATATTCACTACCATGTTCTTTAATAAAATTATTATAGAAGTTTTCTTCTAATTTATCATCACGTAGAAAGTTAAATTTACTTACCTTTTCCAAATAGTCAATTCCATAAAATTTGTAAAAACCTTCCACGTAGAATATACTTCTGTTAAATATACCTCTCATAGAGTCTCGACGATAAACATCATGATATCCATGAAATAATGTCTCATATTCTGATGAGGCAAATGATGATGGGTTACTTCTGTCTAAAACCTCTTTACTAACATAAACTGCAGATACATTATTTAAATTTCTAATGTAAAAGTCAAACATAGGTTTAACCTCTTCTCTGATTAAAACTTTGAGATCTAAAAATATTTCCGAATAGTAATTTATAAGAGGTAAACAATTTATTATATCCGAATAACCTTGATGAAAATATAAAATTCCCTTTCTTGATAATAACATTTTTTTAAAACTTTCTAAATTCATTTTCCAAGATGAATTTAATCCATTGTCTAATCTTTGACAATCTGATTTATTGATTTCAATTCTTTTATATGTTAATTGATTATTCCATCCAGAAACTACCTCGTCTGTATAAGAGATTATCAAACTATTCTCTTTAACGTCTTCTATTTCTCCAACAACTTCACCTGATTTAATTCTAATATATCGTTTCCAATAATCGCTTTCTGTATGTTCAGTATCTGTAAAATATTCAACATCTACAAAATCTAAACAATATTTAAATCTTGAATTTATTTCCAAGAAAGTAGGTGATATAATAGAGTATAGTTTTGTTTCTGGTTTACAAAAAACAACATTTACTAAACCACCACCTATAGAACCTACCACATGAGTTGCTTCAGAAAACATTAGAATTTTTTGAATTGTGGATAGATTTTCAGTAAACACTTCTTGATATCCTTGAGAAATAAGAAATTCTACTAATTGGTCTTCATTCTCTAATCTTCTTCTTGTAGTGTAATTTGTACCAATATTTGTAAAATCATTATGTAACCAAGTTCTTCTAGAAATATAGACTTTATTTGGTATATTGGTTATTTGATGATTTTCTTTTACTAACTGAACAATCGATTGATATAAAACTTTAATTTCTTTTCTCGGTGGTAAGTTAGAATCTATACCGTGAGTAAAAGAAGACGAAATATATAATTTTTTATATTGAGTTGATTTATCTATAATAATAATATCTGAATCTTCTATTTGTAAAATTTCCAAAAACTCTTTAACAAATCTATAAAATTCACTCATTGATGAGTTAGGATAATTCATTAATAGTTTGATGTCAGGAATAGTCTTCTTTAACTCTAAATAACTAATCAAATATGGAAGTGAATCATAAATAAAATGATAATAATTATCAGTGTTATAAATAAAGTAAAATACTGGTTCTTCCAATACTTTACTTATATCATTATTCGTATCAATTAAGGAAAGGTTATCAATAGAATCTAAAGACATAGTTCTCTCCTCCATCGGATTAAAGATAAACTCATTTGATTTAAAAATAACATTTGGATAGAAAGTAGATTCACTAACACAACTACATTCATTAATTTGATAGATATTAATTTCTCTACCATTTTCGTCTTTAGGTAAGAAATTGTAATATGTCTCTAAATCTGATAATTTATATTCTTGCACTATGTTCATAATTTTTTATTAATACCCAGTATTCTGGATTTCTTTCATCATTCTCGTCAAAAACATCTCCAACAAACTCATAGTTTTTTCTTTGAGTTGAAAATGGTCTAATCTCACCTCCAAATTTTAAGTTAAATTCGGAATGTTCCATAGATTTATCCTTTACAAATGGGTATATAACTTGACCTAAATAATCTTGGTCAATACCTTTTCTACCAAATTGATTCCACTTCTCGATTGAACCTGAAAGATTTACACCATGTAATATACCATTTCTACAACCCCACATACCACCAAGAATTGGAACTGTATGATAAGGATGATCTCTCATAATGTGAAAATCTTTATCTGATTTTAACCATTCATTTATGGCAGTAACTTCTCTATCCGAAAATCTACTATCACAGTCTCTTGATAAGAAAACATTTACTTCTGGATCCTCAGCTGCCCAAAATCTCCAAAACATACCATGAAAAGAATCTTTAGATTCTACTAAAACAACTTCAACATTATCTCCTTTGATAGTATCAATAAGTTCTTTTTTACAATTAGAGTCTATATAAAATCGACAAATCCAACCTGGGAAAAATTCTTTTACTTGTTCTACATTTCTCAGAGCACCTACCCAATACATTGGATGATCTCCCCATAAACTATAAGCTATAACATTTTTCATCACACCGTGAAATCATTTTTTACAAAAACTGAATCCCATTGAATATTACCTAAAAGTTTATAACCTTTATCCATAAGAAAACTAGTTTCTTTTTCTAACCCATAGTTATTTTCAATTAAGAATACACTTATATTTACCTTATCAAAGTTTATGGAATTAAGAACTTGTAGTTCAGCACCCTCAACATCAATAGATATTAAATCAATATCTTTCATATTATACTTATCAAAAAGAGTCTCAAGTCTTACAGACTTCATTTTTACTATTTCTTTTTTAGAATAGTACTCATGTCCTTCTGGATAAGATTTGTACATTTCCAATTCTCTATTAATTCTTTCCATATGTTGAGGATTGTAAAATTCCATAATACCACTAAGTACATTACAAGGTCCTTCAATAGATAAGAAATTAATATCCATCTCAACATCTGATATAGCACAATTTTCAGTAACTGAATTTGGTCTTGGATGTTCAGGCATTTTATTATATTCAACTGGATTAGGTTCAATTAATAACCCAGACCAGTTTCTTTCTTTCTCAAAAAACCAGGTATTTGAGGCACCAAAACCGTCTAAGGCTCCTACTTCAACAAAAACACCGTTTGTTTTTGATTTAAATATTTGTTGGTCTAAAACCAAATCTTGTTGAACTTGTGATTTACTATTATTCATAATTATTAAAAATTTTATATAAGAAAGACTTTATATTTTCTATCTTATTATTATCTGGTATTTGATTGTCAATGAACCATGGTTTTCTTAGACTCTCTAAATAAATATCATCATTTTTATCCATTTCAATTATATACTCTATCATTTTATTAGTATCATTAAAATCATAAAAGTTAATAAATGATTTTGTATTAAACTCTTTACCAATTTCAGGATTTCCCCAATAAATAGGCATTGAATTTACAGTCATTGGTTCCATAATCTTTTCAGTAGTATAACCTGGAAATTCTGGTCTATAAGCATTATTCTCAAATGAAATAGAGAATTTATATTCTGATTGAAATTTTCTTTTGTCAGTTACAACATAACCAATGTTATTCATCCATCGACCACCACAATCTACTTTTTTATATTGTGATAACAACTGAACAAATTGATTTCGTTCTTGACAATTACCATTAGAAGCAACAAAATTACAAAACTTACGATTCGCTAAACTTTGTTCAATATTCTTTTCGATTTCTAATTCATAGTAACCATCATATAATAAGTAATGTGGTAATCTATAATTTCTCACATCATCTAAATAGTCAAATGAAAAAGAATAGTCACAATATCCTAATGGTGGTGCAATATTCTCACCAGTGTAAAATATCTTTTTACATTTATAGTTTTGATGTGAATTCCCAAATAAAGAAAAGAATAAAAAGTCAGGAGTGTTAGATATTTCTACATCAAACTCCTCTTTTAACAAATTATAAAAATAGTTGTTTGTTTTATCAAATCCACCCCAAAAGTCCGAGAAGTCTATTTTAATTTTTCTTTTCATTCTGATACTAAAATTCTTTCTTCTACTGGCATATCTTTTCTTTTATTCCAAGTTATTTCATCTTCTTTCCACTTACCATTATAAGCCTGATCAGCCTGGTCTGGTTGCCTTTTACCAGCTGCATAGTGATGATGCTCAAATGTTGTCTCATCATTTAATCTATCATCATATAACATATTCATATCTCTTAATGTGTTGTATAATTCACAATCTGAAAACATATGATTATAAGCTGGATGATAAATAGTTCTATTCATTTTCACTAAACAACCATAAGTTAAAATTGGAATAGTAATAGCTGCGTGTAACATATTTGACGAATCTGGTAATTGATAACCATCTCTAACCATCAAGCCAACATCTCCCTTATCATTAAGTTTATTAATTAAATAAGTGTCCCATCCTTGTGGTGCCATAAAATCATCAGATGCAAAAACAACAATATCATCATCTTTACATTGACCCATCTTAATACCTAAATTAGATGATAGTTGATATGATGGATAACAAACTCCGATTTTATTTGTATTCAATGTAATCAGGAAGTTTTTCTTTAAGTATTCTCTTAATTCAATTGCGTGTTGTTCCCAATTAACAGCAACATAAGTTTGTATGTTTTCAGGATTGTCTGCTCTTTTCATCCATTCCTGATGCATGTTCATAAATTGAGCAGGTCTAAGTGTGCACCATAAAATATGTATCATCGTTTAATTATATTTTTAATATCATGTTTCATCATGATTTTTACAAGTTCATCAAATTTAACTTCTGGTTCCCAATTTAACTCTTCTTTAGCTTTATTGAAGTCACCAAGTAAAATTTCTACTTCAGCCGGTCTATAGTATTTTGGACTCACTTCTATAATAGTCAATCCATTATCCAAGATACCTTTCTCATTTACATCATTACCAACCCAGTTGATGTTCCAACCACATTCCTTACATGCTAAATCAACAAATTCTTTAATTGAATGTGTTTCGTTAGTAGCTAAAACATAATCACCTGGTGTTTCTTGTTGTAACATCAACCACATTCCTCTAACATAATCTTTAGCATATCCCCAATCCCTTTTGGAATAAAGGTTACCTAATTTTAATGTTTGGAAGTCATCACCATTTTCAATAGCTCTTTTAACTTTAGCGAGTGCTAAAGTTATTTTACGAGTAACAAATGTTTCTCCTCTTCTTTCACCTTCGTGATTAAATAGAATACCATTACAGATAAACATATTATATGATTCTCTATAATTTTTAGTAATCCAAAGACCATATAATTTAGCAACACCATACGGACTTCTTGGATGCATTTTTGATTCTTCAGTATATCCAGTTTCTGGCATATTATAACCCATACCACCATAAAGTTCTGAAGTTGATGCTTGATAAACTCTAGCTTTAGGACAGTGGTTTTTTACTGCTTCTAAAATAGCTAATGTCCCCAACGCATCAACTTGAGCGGTGTAATATGGTATCTCAAAACTAACTTTAACATGAGATTGAGCGGCTAAGTTATAAACTTCATCAGGTTGAATTTCTGATACTAAATTAGATATTACCAGTGGGTCAGTTACATCACCATAGTGAAGATTTAATTTATCAAATATATGGTCTATTCTACCAGTGTTAAATGTAGACGTTCTTCTTATAATACCATGAACTTCATATCCTTTTTCAAGTAATAGTTCGGCTAAATAAGAACCATCCATACCGGTTATACCAGTTATTAGAGCTGTTTTAATTTTTGACATAATCTACATAAGTTTTTTCTATACCTTCTTTAAGACTGGTTTTATACGACCATCCTAATTCTTTTAGTTTTGATACATCTAAAAGTTTTCGTGG
>Ga0078894_10000903_pt1 | contig 21361 bp, 15 predicted proteins | sample LauGreSu1BDMLBSD_2_FD_67506 | JGI IMG/M metagenome (GOLD analysis project Ga0078894, IMG submission 67506) | Freshwater lake microbial communities from Lake Michigan, USA - Su13.BD.MLB.SD (version 4) (version 4) | ecosystem: Environmental > Aquatic > Freshwater > Lake | place: Lake Michigan... | reverse complement strand
CGCCGTGGCGTTGACACCACAACATTCGACTCATTCACTTGCTTAATGGTGTCAACAACTGGAACGCCAGGAACCGCGGCATCAGCTCCGTCCACCACCGCAGAGATCACACGGTGAAAAACAGTGGGGCTAGCAAATGGTCGAGCGGCGTCATGAACACAAATAATGGTGGCCTCGTCGGGAACGGCGTTCAGACCTTGTCTTACCGATTCACTTCGCGTTGCGCCGCCCTCTACTTGGCCCGGACCGTCGGCCATTCCCTTTGGGAGCACCACTATGACGCCCGCTGAGTGCTTAGACGCTTCGTCTATGGCCCACTGCACAATGGGCTTGCCACCAATGGCTTCGAACTGCTTCGCACTGCCGAATCTGAGCCCAGAGCCTGCCGCCACGATGATTGTCCAGACGGTCTCATTTTCAGCCATGACCGAAGGGTAGTACCGTCATAATCGCTATGGCACACGAACAGGTACTTGCTGACACGGAATTCTTTGCGAATGCACCCGCAGAGATGCTCTCCACTATTGCCGCGGCCGGAAAGGTACGAGACCTCGTCCGCGGGGACGTGTTGTTTGAAGCCGGCGACGACCCAGACACCATTTATGTTGTGCTCTCTGGCCGCATTGCAATTGCAATTGGTAACCGTCCATTCGATCATCGTGAAAGTGTGATTGCACTCATGGACGAAGGTGACCTCTTCGGTGAAATGGGAATGTTGGACAAGAGCCCACGTTCTGCTGGTGCTCGTGCGCTTGAAACGTCGACTGTTCTTGAAATTCCATACTCAGCAGTTCGTGCACAACTCGACACTTCAAATCACTTGTTATGGAATGTGATTCGCATGTTGAGCCAACGACTTCGCGCAATGGACCAAGCACTTGCAGACTCTGTGTTCCTCGACGTCACAGGTAGAACCGCAAAGCGACTTCTCGACTTGTCTGGCGGCAACGATGAATTCACATTGCCTGTGACACAAGAAGAATTGGCTGGAATGGTTGGCGCGTCACGCGAGCGCGTGAACAAGGCAATCGCCAGCTTCATCAAGTTGAAGTGGCTTGAACAGCACGACCGCACGTATCACATTCTTGATCGCGCGAAACTTCAACAACGCGCTATCTAGTTCTTAACTCAGCGCGCTGAGTAACCACGCTTTGGTGCGTGCAAAAGCGTCTGCAGCATCTTCTGCACGATGCGATGGGCGCGATGCATCATGGGCAAAACCATGTTCTGCGTCTGCATAGAACACAACGTTTGCGCCTGTGGCTCGTAGTTGGGCAATGTCTGCCTCTGGTGTGTATGGATCTTTCCCACCCAGAATGGACAACACATTGTCTGCATAACCGTTAATTAGATTCGCAAGTGGCTCTTGATGTCCTGGGCCACGCCAAGCGGGTGGCATCACGATCATTCCGTAGAAACTTGCGATGCGTGCGAAACGTTCATCACGCGCCGCCTTAAAGCAGTACATCCCGCCCATACAGAAGCCCATGAGACCAGTAGTCGGCGTTCCTAGTTCATCGGCCGCCTGGTGAAGGTCGCGCAACGCATCACTATCGCGTAGTTCAGGAATGGCTGCCATGCGTGGTTCCACGTCTGCACCTAATCCCCTGCCCGGAAATGGTTCCACAGCAATGACAGACATCTGCCACTCATCGGACAGCCGTTTCACCATGTTGTCGAACAAGGGCCGCAAACCAAAGATGTCAGGTGCAATCACGAGCCCCATCACAGGATTCGGGTGCTTGACGATCTCAGCTTCGGTTCCAGAGGGCAAGGTGATGCGCATGTCGTAAGTATTGCCCAAGAAATTCTGTGGGTGAGACCTCAGGTGTACCTGATGTTGGGACTGCAGGTGATGGGCCTACCGCACCGTGCGGGCATGACACTTCACTCAGACACTCCACTTGTATGGAGCACCATCAGCACCGGCCCCGCCCGAGACATGATCAATGAATGGGAGCGACTGCGCCGCAAACCAGCCACCTTGCGACACGTGAATAACTGGCCATTTCTTCCTCGAGTCGTCTCGGACTTGGACGAAGTGCTGGAACTTGCTGGCTTTGGTCGCGCGATTGATGATGTAGATGGCGATCAACTGTTGTGGCATCTTGTGCGCGAAGGCGAATACGACAACATTGCTGCTCGCATTGTGCTGCATCGCATTCTGCCGCCCCTCATGGCAATGGCAAAACGACGGGGCCGTGTTGTTCAGGGTGGAGCCCACGCCGCGATGGTGGACGTGCTGGCAACAGCATGGTTTGTTATTCGTTCGTATCCACATCATCGGCGACATCACAAAGTGGCGGCCAACTTGGTTCGAGACATTGAGTACAACGCGTTTGTTCGACATCACCGCTTGCGACATGTGGATGAACATCAAGTGGGAGACGACGTTTTGTACCAACTCATTGAAGATTCAGTGTCGTCATCTGATGGCCTTGCTCTTGTTGTGCAAGATGCAGCCGAGATGGGTGTAGATGAAAAACACATCACGCTTCTTCGTGAGTTCTCACAAGGAAAATGTAACGACGATGTTGCCGAATCTCTGGGTATTTCGTCGCGAACAGTTCGTAATTACAAACGAAATGCGATCATCGCCATTCAAGAGGCGTACGAAGCAATTGAGAAGGTGTAGTTAGCGAGCTAGTCGAACGCGTCGCAAACGCAAACTGTTCATCACCACAAATACTGACGACGACGCCATTGCAAGCCCCGCCCACATTGGGTTCATGCGACCACTTGCGGCAAGTGGAATTGCCGCCACGTTGTACGCAAAAGCCCAGAAAACATTGGTGCGAATGGTGCGCAGGGTTGCACGCGACAGTCGGATGGCGTCGGGAACAGACCGCAAGTCGCCATTAACGATGGTGAGGTCACTTGCTTGCATGGCAACGTCTGTGCCACCACCCATTGCAACACCAACATCCGCCTGCGCAAGTGCTGCAGCGTCGTTCACGCCATCGCCCACCATGGCCACTGCATAGCCACGTTCTTGTAGGTCTTTCACAATGTTGACTTTTTCATCTGGTAACACACCGGCATACAAGTGATGCTCATCGGTATCAATGCCAACTGATTCAGCAATTGCACGCGCAGTTACTTCGTTGTCTCCCGTGAGAAGAATTGGCGCCAAGCCCATCAACTTCAATTGAGCAATTGCATCGGGCGATGTTGGTTTCGGTTGGTCAGCAACACTCAACACTGCCTTTGCCTGTGCATCCCAAGCAATGACAACGGCGGTTTCTCCACGCTCACGCGATGTTGTAAGAGCTTCTTTCAACACAGACGGGATGATCACTAAGCGCTCGCGAAACACCTCTTCGCGCCCAACCGTGATGATGATGCCACCCAGACGCCCAGTTGCTCCAACACCTGGCATCGACATGAATTCATCAAGTGATGGAATATCAAGCAGTTCGTCTTCGGCCGCTGCAACTATGGCGCGCGCAATGGGGTGTTCACTCCCCTTCTCCACAGCGGCCGCAAACGACAAAGCTTCAGTGCGCGATACACCATCAACACAGTGAACACCCACAAGGGTCATCTGACCTGTCGTTACGGTTCCGGTTTTATCCAACACCACAGTGTCGATGCGACGCGTGCTTTGCAGAACATCAATTCCCTTAATGACGATTCCCATTTGTGCTGCGCGCCCACTTCCCACCATCAAAGCAGTAGGAGTTGCCAGTCCGAGTGCACATGGACACGCAATGATGAGAACACTCACAGCAGCAGTAAATGCTTTGGTGGAATCTCCGTCAAAGAACATCCATGCGGCCAACGTGGCCAGACTGATTCCGAAAACGGTGGGCACGAAAATGCTGGACACCTTGTCTGCAACGCGTTGCACTGGTGCTTTCGTGGCTTGTGCATCTCGCACAAGTTTGGCCATGCGAGCAAATGTCGTCTCTGAACCAACTCGAGTTGCGCGTATTAACAATCGGCCATTTTGATTAACGGTTGCAGACGTAACTGGGTCACCAGGCTCTACATCTACTGGAACACTTTCACCCGTGATCATGCTCATGTCAATGCTGCTAGTTCCCTCGGCTACTACACCATCTGCAGCAATTTTCTCGCCAGGTCGTACGACCAAAATGTCGTCAATGCGCACTACCGATGCGGGAATGGAAACCTCTTGTCCATCACGTAACACCGTGGCGTACTTTGCACCCATTGCCAACAAGGATCGCAGGGCATCTCCTGCGGAGTTCTTTGCACGCATCTCCAGAAAACGACCCAACAAAATGAATGCAGTAACAGTGGCACCAACTTCGAAGTACACATGAGATTGACCAGGCATCTCCATGGTGAGACCACCCATGGAATGCATGGTGTCGAGTGCGTCGCCAAACACCATGGCCCACACACTCCATGCAGTTGCTGCAATCACGCCAACACTAATGAGAGTGTCCATGCTGCTTGCGCCATGCAACGCATTCTTGAATGCCGTGCGGTGAAACGGCCATGCACACCACGTGACTACTGGGGCGGCCAACGCCATAGCCCACCACTGCCAACCATCAAATTGAAAAGACGACACCATGCTGAGAAGAACAACGGGCACGGAGAACACAAGAGAGACGAGAAGTCGCAATTGCGCTACTCGTAATGACTTGCTGAGATCATCATCAAACGATTCGTCATCTACAGCATGTGCTGAGTATCCGATGTTCGAAATGGCTTGAAGGACTACTTCTTTGGATTGCGACTCGCCATCGAAAGCAACCATGGCGGTTTCGGTGGCGTAGTTGACAGCGGCTTCTACGCCATCAATCTCGTTGAGTGTCTTTTCAATACGTGCGGCACACGCAGCACATGTCATTCCCTGAACAGCAAGTTCAATCTCAATGATCTGATTCGGGGGGATTGTGACACTCATTACCTATTTACCTACCACCAAAGTCTGGGTGTCGCTTTTCAAGAAAGGCTTGAATTCCCATTTGTGCCACATCTGACACCGCAGCATCCGCCATCACAGCACTTGCAAATTCATATGCATCCGAGACATTCATACCAACTTGCTCGTAATACGTCTTCTTGCCGAGAGCTTTAGATTCCACCGAACCACGTGTTGCACGATTCAGCAAATCCAGAACTGCTTCGTCAAGCTTGTCATCGTCAACAACTGAGTTAATAAGGCCCCACTGTTCTGCAACTTCTGCGGAGATGACATCACCAGTTAATGCCATCTCCATTGCACGCTTCGGAGGAAGTGAACGCGACACAGCAACAAGTGGGGTATGACAGAACAAACCACCCTTGCCACCAGGTAATGCAAAACCGGCAGAGCGACCCGCCACGGCGAGATCACATGTGACAACCAACTGACAACCGGCGGCGGTAGCCAATGCATGAACCTTCGCAATGATTGGTTGAGGAATGTTGTGCATCAATTTCATGAGATACGAGCACACGGTGAAGAGTTGTTGCGCATCAGCCTGAGATGCTTGGAACATGTCGCCAAAGTTGTGACCGGCGGAAAATACGGGACCTTCAGCCGCAAGGATGATTCCGCGTGCGTCGGACTGGCCAGCCGTAGTGAAGGCGTCAATCAATTGGTGCAACACATCAAGCGATAACGCATTTCGTTTGGCTGGGTTGCACAACGTCACCGTGATGTATTCACCGTGACGCTGCGATTGCACCGATGTTGTCATGGCATACCTCCTGTGAATACTCACAGAGTACGCCTGATTGGTCTACGCCGGCATTATGCGCGAATTCGACGACGCCTACGGGAAGCCGATGTTGGCAGCCAGAACCCAAAGAACACCGCAATCGAAATAGGAATCGCAATCAGGATGCGCGAGTACCACCACTGCTTTGGCGGAACACCCACGTTCATGCCAACTTCGAACTTCGCCTCTTTGTCGGCTTTGTCAACGCCCACCATCACGAGGTGATGCAGGCCGTCAGCAACAGACTTCGGCACCTTAAAGGTGGACTTCACCAGCCCATCAGTACTCACTTCGATCTTGCCTAAGTAGATCGTTTTAGAGAACATCCAAATGTCAACGCTGGAGTTGGGTGCGAACCCTTGAGCGTCCAGTCGGAACATGTCGCCACGTCGAACTTCCAAGATGCCCTCAGCCGACAACGGAATAACCGTTCCGTCTGGATTCACACCAGCAAGAGTGACAGTGAACCCACCAGCGCTGAACACCAACTGATTGTTCACACGTGTCGTTTTCGCGCGTGTGACTTTGCCACCAATAGTCGCAGCACCAGCTGCAGAAGCAGTGTTTACCAAAGTTGGTGCAACCACCTGCTTCTTTGGAACGGTTGTGGTTGACGTTGTACTAGTCGTGGACGAAACACTGGAGCTAGATGCGCGAGCAACCGTGGTTGTAGTAGACGAAGCAGAACTTATCGGATTGCCAGCAAATGTGAATTCCACATTCGTGGACTGGCTTGCATACGTGTCATCACCAGCACGGGTAATGGTGACGATGCATTTGCCAGCATTCGATGCGTTCAACACGCCATTAGAAATGGAGCAACCAGCACCACCGGGCGACGACACGATGTAGCTCACTGCACCAGTTCCCGAGCCGCCAGCAAAAGCAAGGTTGATACCTGTGCCTGCATTGCCCGATGTGGGTGATGTCAGAGAACCTTGAGCAGGAACAGCTTTGGAGAAATTCAACGTAAACGTCGCTGATTCGGATGAGTAGTACGTGTCGGAATCTTTAGTGACTGCCAGCGTGCACGTACCAACAGCACGAGCGGATACGACACCCGATGTCAGTGTGCAGTTCGCTGTGCCACTCGAGACAGAACTTGTCACAGTCCCTGTTCCCGAACCACCAAGAACAGACACGATGATGCCGGTGTAGAGATCACCACTCGTTGTTGCAATCGACAACGGTGCTTGGCTTTGGCGCGCGAATGTGATTGCTGTGGCGCTGGACGATTCTGCCAAGTAGAACGCGCTGGTTGCTTTCGTCGCCGTCACTGTGCATGTGCCAGGTGTGTTTGCATTCAAAACATTGCCACCCGATATCGAACAACCAGCAGAACCAGCCGAGGTAACCGCATAGGTCACTGCGCCAGAACCAGACCCGCCAGAAGTGGTCAGAGTGAGCGCCGTGCCATATGTGCTGTTCGTTGATGTCACTGATAGCGATGCTTGAGAAGCTTTCAAAACCGTCAAAGCTGCAGCATTCGACGTTGTAGAAGATGGAAGTCCACCAGCCACTGTGTTGGTGATGTACACGCTGTACGAACCGGCGTCTGAAAGAGCCAGCGGATTAATGGTGTGCGAGTTTGACGTTGCACCATTGATGGAGACTCCACCCAATAACCACTGATACGACAGCGTGCCGCCGTCACTTGCTGATGCAGTCACCGAGAACGTAACTGATTGGCCATAACTACGACTTGTAGCGGAAGGATGACTTGTGATCGTTGGTGTTGCAGCAACCAAATTCGTTGTTCCGCCCACTTTTACGCTCTCAGGAGCATTGTTGTAGTTGACTCCGGCGTCACCAATAACTGTTACTGAGACTTTATAGGCGGTGTTGTTAGCCATCGAACCATATGTCGATGTGTTGATTGTAGTTGATGTGCTTGCAATACCTGCCTTAGTTGCAAGAATTCCTGTTCCTGCTGCGTTGTACAACTTCACCGTGTACGAAGATGCTCCAGCCACGGCATCCCATGAAACATCAAGTGATTTCGCAGTAGAGGCAGTTGCGGTCACAGTGATCGAGGTTGGTGTTGCAAGAGTGACAGGTGGAGCCATTACTGAAACAGCTAACGATCGACTTGTTGTCGTGCCATCACCGAGCTCGCCGAAATCGTTCTTGCCCCAACACTTAATGCTGGTGTCGTTCAGAAGAGCACACGTATGCGTGTAGCCAGCTGAAATTTGAGTTACTCCAGTGACATTGGGAACTGCGGTGGGAATGAACTTATCAGAGGTGCTTCCGTTGCCAAGCTGGTTCCAGCCACCCCAACCCCAGCACAACACCGTGTTATCTGCCTTGACCGCACATGACGTGTGATTGTTCCCTGAAATCGAGGTCACTCCCGTCAATTCCGGAATGACAACAGGGCTGAATTGGTTTGTTTGGTTACCGATTCCCACCTGGCCGTGGTCATTCATACCCCAGCATTTGACTGTGTCATCCGTCAATTTGGCACATGTATGTTGTCCTTTGAATTTAGACAGCAATGTCACTCCCGAGAGTCCAGTGGGACTGGTCTTTGTACTTCCGCCACCACCACTTCTGCCTTGTTGGCCGTGGTCGTTGGTTCCCCAACATGTGACTGTCTGATTACTGAGAAGAACACAGGTTGTGTATGGGCCTCCTCGTACTTCGACTGCAGTTGTAATTCCACTCACCGAGATGGGAGTACTACGAGACGTTGTGGTTCCATCACCCAACATCTGAAGCACATTCCATCCCCAACATGCAAGAGTTCGATCTGCCTTCACAGCACATGCGTGGTTGTATCCGACTCCCACTTGTGTCACTCCTGTCAGCCCTGTCACTTGCACTGGAGTGCTTGAACTTGTAGTCGTCCCATTTCCCAACTGACCGTTGCCATTTGATCCCCAGCACCACACCGTGCCATCTGATTTCAACGCGCACGAAAAGTCGTAGCCAGCTTCCACGCTTGCAACACCAGTCAATCCACTCACCTGAACAGGTCGATTGCGATTCGTGGTGGTGCCGTCACCCAACTTGCCGGCGACATTGTTTCCCCAGCACCACACCGTGCCATCTGATTTCAATGCACATGTGAATTGACCCGAAATCGACACCTGAGTAAAGCCACTCATCGGTGCTGCGTTCGCGCGTTGTGGAGTCTGCGTTGCGACGGGAAGAACGAGAGCCATCAGGCCAATGAGCATCACCGCCAGGCTGCAGCGAGCAAAAGAACGAAGGCGGCGAATCACAGAAGTGGTCATAGTTGTGCATTGTATGCACTTAGAGTGCATGAGATGCACTACAAGTGCACAAAATGCACAATTGCTGATAAACCAATAGTCAAGCCTTCAGAACATCCCCCTTGACCATTACGCTTGCCCCATGGCCTCGGCGTCCAAAAAGAGCACTCCCCGTGTTTCAGCCCCCAAAAAGCAACGTCTCAGCCAGGCCGAGGCCACGGTGCGCATGATGGCTGCCACCAGCCAACTTCTCGTTCAACATGTCCCTGGTGAGGTCACTGTCGCACGTATCTGCGAAAAAGCCGGGGTGCACACAGATTATGTATCTCGCTATTTCGGTTCTCGTGAAGAGTTAATGTGCGAAGCCATCGAAGCGGCCTTCCTCGGTGTCTTTCTCAATACCGAAAGTGAAGACAAGACTCGACTCAGCGTTGTTCTTGAAGGTCAGGTTGACGTCATGCAGCTGGCGCAGGCACGCGTTCGAACAATTGCATATCTGCTGGGATGTGGCGTTAGTCCCGAACGCTTTAAGTCAAGCCAGAAGCTTGTTCTTGAATCAATCTTTTCTCAGTCGATTAATCCCAAGGTGTCTGACCGAACCAGGATGAACCTCATTCTTGTCGGCACTTTGCTTGTTCAGGCAATGGGCACATTCGCCGAGGTCAATGACATGACTGATCTGCAAAGGGCAGACATGCTTGGCTACATCGGTTACGTCAGCCAGACGGGCGAGGCGATTCAGGAGACACTCGGCTGGGACAAGCCCAAAAAGACTGCACCGAAGAAACACAAGTAGTTGCAAATGGTGCGCCCTCTGGGGCTCGAACCCAGGACCTGCGGATTAAAAGTCCGTTGCTCTACCGACTGAGCTAAAGGCGCGGAGGCGGAACGGAATTCGGAGCGAAACTCGCCCCAGACGCCGAATACATCCGTTTGACAGTGTAGTTCCGAGAGGGTCAATCCAAACAAGAGCGCAGAAACCTCAGTATTTACAGATCAATTCTCAGAGAGAGCCTTGCGGGCTTCAACTGGGTCTGGTGTGTAGCCGGGAGTGTCGCGGCAGAACTCCACCATGATGCCATTGGGGTCCACGTAATACAGAGAATGACACCAGCCGTGATCAACATCCATGATTGGCTCAACCCCACCTGCAGACAATGAAGCACGTGCTTGCTCTTGCCGTTCTTTGTCTGCATTAAACGCAATGTGATTCACCCAAATAGGAAGACCAACAGATTCTGAAAGGTCTGATTTCCAATCTGGCTTCTCCCCCATTCCATGCATGTCGAAGAACGCAATACATGAACCATCACCTAAATCAAAGAACAGATGCCGAAAGAAAGATTCAGTGTTTGGAATGCGAGTGACTTCGGTGTGTACTAACGGAAAGCCACACAAATCTTCATAGAAATGTCGCGTTGCTTCAGGGTCTTTACACCCATAAGCAACATGATGAAGACCTACTGGACGTTGTTTCGATTCGCTCATCGGACTCTCAGTTTCATTCGGGGACCATCAGGTCCATCTACTTCTGTCATCGTTTCTTCACGATCATCAAATTCAAGACGCAATGCCTTTGTCATCACCGCGTGCATGTCATACATGGCCGTGATATAGGTGAACTCGAGTATCTCTTCATCGCTGAGATGCTTCTTCAAAACATCAAACACCCCATCGGCCACTCGCCCACCGTCGTAGACAAGTGCATCCGTATATGCGAGGACAGCGCGTTCAATCTCTGAAAAACATGATGCCGCTTGCCAATGCGGAATTGCCCCAATCTTTTCTTCACTCACTCCAACTGCACGCGCAGACTTGCAATGTTGAGAGAAAACAAACTGGCTAGCGCGCGCCCAACCGACACGAGTTTGGCCCAACTCACGAAGTTGTGGATCAAGCGTGCGCTCACGACTGCGATACAACACAAACCCGCGCATGGCGTGGTCGAATATTTCGGGGACTAGTGCAAATACTGTCCACCAATCCCCTGGGGTACCGGTGGCAGTACCCGGTTCCGACACAGGGTCACGATCACCAAACAACAGGTCGTACGTTGGTAACACACTCTCATGAGCTTCAGCTCGTGGAACTTGACGTAAACGCGGCATATGAACCCCCTTGGGGCATTCTGCCACACGTCAATACGGTGTCATTCTGCTGGGCTAGGCCTCTCGAAGTCGCCGGAAACCCTCATCCAGGCTTACGCGTGGAGACCAGCCTAACAATGCTTTGGTCTCAGAGATATCGAACCAATGCGAGATTCCCAGCTGGTACGCAGTGAAACGAGTGAGTGGTGGTTCGCTCTTTGGCTTCAACTTGAACAGGGTCTCGATGATTGAGCCAAGAATTACTGCTGCCCGTAACCCGACAGATCTTGGCTCGCACGGAATGTTGTACGCGTCACAAATTGATTCCACCAATTGCGCGACTGAGCGTGGTTCTCCATTACTCACCACTAATGCGCGGCCATTCAGTGATTCGACAACACCAATGCGTTCCACTGCACATGCAATGGCTTCGCCAACATTGTCGACGTATGTGCTGTCAACAACCGCCTTGCCTTTATTCACCAACACAAGACGTCTGGCTCTAGCTCGCTCAACAATGCGACCAACTAGTTGCGTGTCACCAGGGCCCCACACCAAATGGGGCCGTAATGCCACGGTTGCAATGCGAGAATCACTGATGACATTTCTCTCTGCGATTGATTTTGTTTGCGAATAGAAACCCAATACATCCTCGCGTGCCGGTGGTGACACTTCACCTTCTACCGGAGTGGTGCTGTACGACACAGATGGCGATGAGAGATAAACCACGCCACGACAACCTGCATCGACGGCGGCATTGACAACGTTGGTGGTCCCGACAACATTGGTCTCATAGAAATCGTCATACGAACCAACGAGTCCCACGCGCGCCGCCGCATGTACAACTACATCGCAGCCCTCCACTGCCGAGCGAACTACTTCAAAATCTCGAATGTCCCCTTGAAAAACCGCGACAGACAAATCGGTATTACCTCTCTGCAACACATTCACTGAGTGGCCACGCCGCAATAGTTCTTCCACTGCATTGCGCCCAATCATTGATGTTGCGCCGGTGACCAAGACTCTCATTGTTTAGCCAACTGTTCGGTGGCCCACACAGATAACAATGTGCGATCAATTTTTGAATTGTGTCGACGATCAACTGGCAACTCTTTTTTGTACAGCACTGCTTCCACCAGCGGGAACATTGACTTAACCTTCGTCGTTGTTGAGGAATCTGCACGACCACTTGTCGAGCCATCACACAAAATGACAACAAGTTTCTTCTCGTCTTTATGCATGGCCCCCACTGCGGCCGCCATGACGTGGGGAAAGATCTTCTCTACAGCTTGCTCAATGGGAACGGGAGTAACAACGGAATCGTGCAACTGAATGACATGTGCTATTCGGCCCTCGATGAACACTCCGTTACTAATGTGCCCCACATCTCCCGTACGGTGCCACTCTTGACCTTCGTACGTAACACGAGCATCTCGATGACGACGCCAATGCTGGTCGTATCCACGCGACAACCATGGTCCGGTCACAAAGACTTCGCCTGTCTCTCCGTGTGGAAGTGGTGCAATATCGTCGCCGTGCTTCCACCCGAAGGGCAAGATCAATATGTTGACATCGGGCAATGGTTTCCCAACTGGAACACCACGAGTTGATGTTGATTCTCCACGAATGCCATCGGACACAATCAACATTTCGGTCATGCCGTACGGGCTAAAGAAATCAGCATTGATAAAGGACCTTTTGGCTTCCTGAAGAAGTGTGTCTCCCACCGGAGCACCAGCAGACATCACACATCGAACAGATGGGAATGTCTCTTTCCCCTTGACCACATTCTTCAACGGCGCAGGAGCAGCAAAAAGAATTGTTCCATTCACACCATCAAGCGCAACGCGAAGATTCTCTGCCGACAATTTCCCAGGTGCAAGCACATTTACTTTGGGAAGACCAACTCCCACTCCCCATGCAGGTCCGTATAAGGCGAAGGGAATATACGCAGCAGCAATTCCATCTGCGTCGGTAATTGAAAATTGCTTCTGAATAGCTTGTGCGAGTGCGCACAATTGACCGTGCGTGTACACCACACCTTTTGCTGGGCCAGTTGCGCCAGAGGTATACAGCACAGCTGCTACCGATTCCGATGAAACGTCGGGTACACCACTATCTACTTGCGTGGCGAATGACGTCATCTCAACAACATCGAGACGTGTAGCTCTATATGCCAAGTGAAACAATCGCGCCACAACACGTGTTGCTCGTTGTGTGAGAACAAATTGCGGATGACTTTCGCGCAAAGCACGACGCATGTTCTTAATTCCCAGACCAGGGTCAGCAACAACTGGGACAACGCCTTCAGCCCAGCACGCATAGATGAACGCAATTGTTCTCTCGTCAAATGGCGACAAAATTGCAATGCGGTCACCTGCTTGAGCATTCTTGGCTCGTAATCCTGCACGAGCATTCTGAATGTATGTGTTGAGTTCTTTCCACGTGGTTCGAACATTTCCTTTGGCAGAAAACACCGCAACACCAGATGGTGTATTGAGCGAACGTCGACGCACCGCAGCGTTCAGGTCTGCAATGTGTTCCGACACGCCAGAATTAGTTGCGAGAGCACTACGCACATCGCCTTTGTCCTCTAGCCATTCTCGAACAAGATGTGGAGCATCGGGGTGTTCTGGTGACAGGTGTCCAGTTTCCAATGTGATGGTGTCTGCGTGAGGAAAAGTCTTCTGAATATCTGCAAGAACCCCCGTATGAAACACGAAATCACTGACGCCCCACACCAAAAGAGTTGGTACACGAATGTCTTTCACACCTTCTGCCACGTCGTGCAACGCGCGATGCGAGACATGCGAAATATCAGTGGGAATATCTGCAACAAAATCAGCGATGGCTTGTCGACGGGCAACCGTCTCGTATGGGGCGGCGTACGCACGGCGGATGTCTCGTGTGATTCCACCTGTTGGCAATACTGCACCCGTAATGAAAGCTTTAGTTTGCGAACAAATAATGCGCCTCAACAGAGGCGTACGAGACACTTGAATTAATCCTGGTACTCCAGTGGTGGGAATTGTTGTTCCGGTATTGAACAGAACAAGGTTTTCAACGCGCTCTGGGTGCTGACTTGCCCAACCCAACGAAACCGGTCCGCCCCAGTCGTGAGCAATCAGTGTGACTGGTCCGTGCACATTGGCCGCAGCAAGTAATGAATCAAGATCTGTAATTCGCATCGACAAAGTTCGTGGCTGTTGAGACCGAGAAGAAAAACCCATTCCTAATTGATCAATGGCAATAATCCGCCACGATGCCCCCAGTTCACGGACAAAATTTCTCCATAGATATGACCATGTGGGGTTTCCGTGGACACACACGATTGTCCCAACCGGATGCACTGGTGCATTCTCAAGAACTGCAAATGTCTCAGAGACACCATTGCGTTCAACGTGATAGGTGCGTACCCACGAAGGATCAATACCTGGCAATTGTGACGCGTCTGTCACCATTGCAATTCAACAAAGCTGACGTTCAAACCCGACCCAATTCCCATGCATAAGACATGATCACCAGCGGAGAACAAGTGTTGATTGTTTGCCATGGTGATAGGAATTGCCGCAGGGCCAACATTGCCCAACGTTGGATAAGACACAGGCACTTTCTGGGGGTCAATACCAAGTTGCTGACAGACCTTGTCTGTGTGCACTTTGCTCACTTGGTGCAATACATACCAATCAACGTTGTTTAACCATCGGTCATGCTGTTCGGCGTTGATGAAACAATCAACGGCTAATTCAATTCCATTTTCTAGAAGTCCGCGAGTATCAGTGGTCATTCTGTCCAACGTGCCAACACACAACTCATTATGTTGTGTTGCCGCTTGCGACACACCACCAATAATTCGATGACCGCCTTCATTTGCTGGTCCGATGACTGCTGCGACTGCTCCCGATCCGAGTGTGAGCGAGGCGAACTCGGCAAAAATATCTTCCGCGGTTGTACCAGGTTGTTGCAACCGGCGAATTGTCTCTTCTTGTGTGTGACGACTTCCTTCACCGTCAACAATTAAGACGTAACGAACTTGTCCTGAGTCAATAAGTTGTGAAGCCAACCACATTGCATTGATGAATCCGAGACATGCGTTGGCAAGATCGAAGTTCATTGCAGCGGGAGACAAGCGCAACTGATGATGAACGGACGACGCCAACGATGGTTCAAGGTGATGTTTACAAACAGATGTACTAATGAGAACGTCAATGTCTTCTGGCCGCACACCAGCATTTTCAAGAGCAACACGTCCAGCTTCTGCAGCAACCTGATCGAATGTGGTTCCCTCTGGCCACCAACGCCTCGCTTTAATTCCAGCAACCTTCTCTAAGAGACCCGGCCGAACTCCGCACGCCTCGTAAGTAGTGGCCAATTGCTCATCGATCCAGGCCGAGGTGACCTCTAGTGGGGCTTCAACTGTCCCTAGAGCCAACAATGACGCATTCCGCGCAGTGAAGACAGCATTCGTCATGGCAACCCCATTTAGTCAGCCTAATGAGTGGGAATGGGGTCCTGATACCCCAATCACAGAATGTCAGTAAACAGAGGGCAGAGCGTTGCCAGGAACTGCCACATTGACAGAGAAAATTCGACCAGATGGATTATCTGTGATGATCGAGCGGTCGTGACTATCTGATGCGGTAATCAACAATGTCTTTCCGTCTGCGCCACCAAGCATGCAGGCCGTTGCTCGTGTTGGCCCCATGTCAACTTCATCTGTGATGGCGCCGCCCTCAATAACACGAATGACTCGATGATGCGACGCAACCCACACGCCACCTTCTGCATCTAACGAGATACCGTCTGGCATTTCACGCGGTAATTCCGCCCACACTCTTTCGTTAGAAAGTGAACCGTCACTATTGATATCGCATGCGTATATGCATTGAGCAAGCGAATCACCGATGAGAAGTGTTTTGCTATTTGGCGCAAGAGCCATTCCGTTTGGAAATGATGTCACTCGAGTTGCTTCGGTAAAGGTTCCATCAGGCTTCACTGCCAACACCGGACTTGGCGACGGCTTAGCGCTGTCACCTGCAAGAAAGTTGTAACACAGAGTGTCTAGATACGTGGTTCCGTCGGGAGCAACTAAGAGGTCATTGATTCCGTACGTGGCAACTTCGGATAAATCTGCAATGTCAGTAACAACTGCGTTGTCGGGACGATCGCCTAGTTGAACATGCATCAACACTCGACGACGTGCTGATGTAACGGTCCATTTGTCCCCTGGACCAAATCCATACCCAGAGATCCAGTCGGAATGCTGAAAGGCCAACGTTGCAGGAGATCCTGGAGTCCATTTGTGAATCTGACCGCGGTCGATGTCTACAAAATAAAAAGAGGTAGACGGTGCGTGCCACCGTGGTGTCTCTGGGAAAAGAAAACCATCTTGAACGAGTTCTGGTGTGTATTTCATCGACGGAATCTTCTCACAGATTTCTGAGCCCGAATTCCACGACCTCTGAGTTGGGTACTATCGCTCTATGTCACGACTCACCATGCTCACGCCCGACAAGATGAACAAGTACCAACTTGCTCTCTACGAAACTCTCACCACCAATCAAGGTCCAGATGTGGAGATGACCAATCCCGACGGATCTTTAGTGGGTCCGTTCAACTTGATGGTGCATGAACCACGTTTAGGTGCGGCATTGCAGAAGCTAGGTGGAGTCATTTTGTTCCGCGGTTCGCTTTCCGAACGCGCGCGAGAGATTGCAATTTTGTGCGTTGCTGCACATCAACAAAGTGAGTTTGAGCGTTCTGCACATGAAGCAATCGGTCGCGCTGCTGGCCTCACCGATGCAGAAATGGCAGCAATTGCAGCACGGGCACCGTTGACATTGGCAGATCCCATTGAGGCATGTGTACTTTCTGCATCACGTGCATTGCTCGAAAATGGCGATCTTGACGATGCCCACTATGCGGACACCGTCAAGTTGCTTGGCGAAGCAGGAACCATTGAGTTGTCCACCGTGATTGGTTACTACTCACTTGTTGCGCTGCAACTTCGCCTCTTCCGCGTTCCCGGCTGATGTCACTTAGCTTGCGCTAAAGGTGAACTTGATAGAACCAACACGGAAGGACATTTTGAACGGATCAAACTGAACGTCAATGTCAGATTTGATAGTCAAAAAGTTTTCCCATTTATTCCACTTGTGCTTGGTGGTGTCGCGAGTTCTTGCATCAATGTCCAGATCTACGTCTGCACTGAACTTGAGATAGGGCGATGTGTTGGTGACGGTCGCAGAAATACCGTAGTCAAAACAGCCTCGATACTCGACATTAAGAATATTTCCTGATTGATCGCAAGATTCTCCCGAATATTTTGTAGAAACTCGGAAATTGCCGGCTGAATCAAATGAGATTGATGCAAGGTTGAAATTCTTCTTTTGAAGAGTGACGCTTCCTGTTGCCTTCACTGACAGGATTCCCAGCGAGTCACATGCAGCAGTTGCACAGTTAGTGACATGCACTGAAACATCAGCAGTGAAAACATTCGGAATGCCTAATGACCCAACAGCATCAATTGACATCACAATGCCGTTCTTCACTGTGTGGAACGACGCGGAACCGGACGCTTTGAGATACCCAAGATTGATGTCCAGGCTTGCACTAACTCCGCCAGTTCCAACGCCTTGCGTCAAACTAAATGAGGCATGCCCAAGGCCATACCCATCAATTGTGAGTCCTTGAACATCGGCCGAGAAGCTCGCTGTTGGAATGGGCACACCACCAGCTTTTTGATATTGGAAATCTCCAGAAAGAAGAACTTTTGTTCCACCAATTGCCAAATCTGCAGTGGCGTGAATGTGCTGTTCTGTCACAGTCATAGCCGCATCAACATTGAAATTGAGCACCATCCCCGCAACTTCAAGATTTCCACTGCCCTTCAGTTCAAACCCCGTCATGGGGTTGAGAGAGCCCTTCACCTTGATGACATTGTTTGTTGCTGACTTACCCAACTGCAATGTTGCATCAATCGCACCAAAAGGTGCCTGCAACACACGGCCAATGGAGAAGTTTCCGGTCACCGTGGTGCCCGCAATATTGATCTTCACATTGGTGGCATCAAAGCGCCAATCTCCTTGCGCAATCGGCATTGGCAACGTGTCGAGGATGGAAGGGATATGACCTTCTGTTTTCATCAACGCAGAACCGATGTTGATATATGCCGCACCACATGGGAATCCGGTCACAAGGAAGCCACTAACCGTGGCGTCGAGAACACCCTTCACAATCACTTGACCAGAGATTGAAATACAAGTTCCGGAATACATGAGCGTGGCAGGGTTCTTTTCAGTTCCGATGGAAAATCCGTGTTCAGATTCAAAAATCATTGACGCAGACACTGCCCATCGTGGTGGTTGTGCGGCTACTGGATCAAGACGCCCCAACAAGTCAGTGTTTGTTGGATTGCCAGGGAATCCGGCCATCCACACAATGGTGACGTCGCCACGTGCAACGCGCATTCCAGGAATATTCATGTTCGCCTGGATGGTGAACTGAACTCGACTTAATACTCCCGATAAAAAGTCGGCCTCAATCTTGTCAAAGCGCAGAGTTGTCCCCATGAATTCAGCGTCGCCAGAACCAATGACGGAGAACCACAGGTCAGAGAGTGCACTGTCGTTCCATGCACGATTCGAACTCAATGCTGGAGTCCAGCGGATGGCCAACGTAAGCGCCAAATTTCGAACAGTGAGGGCGCCGCTTGTAAATGCAGCAGGCGAAGAGAGCGATGCAGACACCATCATTCCAGTTGAATAACCACCCCCAGCAGAAACAGGAACAGTGATTGCGCCAGTGAGGTTCAACGTTGTTCCAAACGCAGCAAAACCAGTGTTGAAGCCAAGAGTTGTCGATCCTGATGCGTCGTCAATTGTCAGAATCATTCCGACATCACGCAATGTGACCGCCCCATCGCCCTTACCAATTGTCCAACTTGATACTGAAATTGAACCTTCATAACGGAATGATGGATTCCATGTCACCGGACCTGAGTACAACTTCAGGTCACCAAAGACCACTCCAGTTGTTAACAAGTGAGTCTGCGAATAAGTGGTGTCATGATAGGTACAGCTTTGAGTTGGCAACACGTAATCAAAGTGAATGGTGTACATGCCAATGGCAACCAACTCACCAATTTGGCCAACTGCGGCCGTACTACCGATACTTAAGACTGCACACTTCGACGGATCATCTGCAAGCGCTGTAAAGAACACGGGGGTGGAATCTTTAATGTCCAATCGCGTTCTCATAGCCGCAGTAAGAACATCAACGGCTTTCAACTCTTCAGAGAAAGACACCACGTTGTTGGTATTCACCAATTTGCTGGAATCCAAGTGACCATTGCGGAATGCGGTGTAGACCCACTCGGGCACCACATTTGAATAGGTCTCCACAGCAGGTGTTGGGGTGACTGTACCTGTTGTCTTCTTCTTGGCTTTAGTTGTTGTGGTGTATTGATCGAACGGATTAGTGGTGGCAGGGCTCTTAGACGCTTTGTCACCTGCTTGAGTAACCGACGCACTTGCGGTTGAAGAACTGGCATCAACTGCAATTACCTTCACGGTTCTGTGTGCCTCTGTTGACTCATTGATTGCTAAGTATTCAAAGACAAATTCGGTCTTCTTGGTGACGTGAGGAAGAATTGCCTGCGTACGTGAGTGCCCCGCATGAACAATTCTTGCCTTGGGAGTAACAACTCCTGGTGTGCAATCTTCATATGTTCTTGTATCAAGCAGTGTTGTACACCGCTGCAACCATTTATGGCTGACTCGTGCTCCGCCATCTGACGTCACTTCGCCAATAAGAAGAACATGATTGCGTTTCTTGTTTGCAGATGTGCGTACCGCTTCATGGCTCGTTTCAGCAGTGACAGTTAATGCTGGTCGCACCAAGATGTGCAAATATGCCACTGCGTGGGCAGATCTGAATTCCAGGTTGTAGGCGGGTTCACCAACACGTGCTGTTGAAAGTGCCCGATAGGTAATAGTGGCTAATGCGGAACGTTTCCCCGGTTGGATCTCATTGTCGTAATCGCAATAGAGATATCCCTGCTTTACGTTGCATGACCAAAATTTGCCAGATGCCCGCACGAATCGAATCTTGCTGGGCAATTTGGCGCGGACCGCGTATGACGAATGAACAAGACCGTTGTCGCCATTATCGAGGCGCAAATCAAATGTGCCAGTTCCGCCGGCATCTGCGTCAATACGTGGATGTGCCTCAATACTTAAAGACTCGGGGCGATGCACGCCTGCCATTGCAATGCCAGCCTGTCGACGACCGTTATCAAAGGGTTCGTACAACTTGATAGGACCAATTGGAAGGCGTTCTTGCGCTTTGTGCGTTTGAATTGTGACGTCTACAGCAGCAAAAATGTCTGCAGGTGCAACGTCTTCATCGGCGGTCAATGTGCAACGAAGAACTCGCTCTTGAACATCGCAGGATCCCTTTGTGCCCACCACTTTGGCGGCCTCAAACTCAACACCCTTTCCGACTTTTTGGTAGAGCCGCACCTCTTCGCCTTTTGGAAACGCAACAAAACCCTCATTACGAACACGAATGCGATAGGTGTAGTCCTCGTTGACGTAAGCCTCTTCAATGTCGCCATCTGTCCACTCGACCCATTTCTTTTTCGCACCGTCACGATGCTGAATATGCGGAACCATCACTGGGTCCCCAGAGTCAAGAACTGTAAATGGAGATGACTTCGTTACAACTTTCTTTGCAGAAGATGTGAAAGGAGTGAATCGCAATTCTGAATTAGACGCTGGCGTTCGCTTTGTTGTTCGAAGAACCAAGTCAAGTTCTTCAGAAGTATTTCCTGCAATCGTTCCGTTGTGCTGACACTTCACGGTGCCATTAACGACGCGATCATCACAATTCCAACGCTTCGACTGGGTAGTGACGCGAATTCCAGTTGGTACATGCACTTTTACGCCAGCATTTGCTGCTGGAATCATTCCCGCATTATGCACTTCAACAACAACGGCACGGTTGCGGCCAGGGTGAACCATCGCACCCTTTGGGATCGCCACTTCAACGACGAGTTGTTCATCATTGTCTTGTCTCGCTTGAACAACGCGTTGCGATTTGGCTGATGTTTGTTGAGCGCTAACCCCATTAACACCCACCACTGTCGGAATAACCAACGCACTTGAGGCAACAAGACTGAATAGACGGCGACTGCTAGGCATGTTCCGAGAATAACCACGCAAAAACTGGCGTGCTAACTAGAGCAGCAAAAAAAGTTTGTGCTTTGTTTAAGTTTTGTTTTTGCGAACAGTCAAAGAAATAGTTTTGACTGTTCGCGTCGTCGATTTACAACGCTAAGTACGGGCGCTCGCCTGTTGTTGTAACGCGCCAACCT
>Ga0078894_10000902_pt1 | contig 21384 bp, 13 predicted proteins | sample LauGreSu1BDMLBSD_2_FD_67506 | JGI IMG/M metagenome (GOLD analysis project Ga0078894, IMG submission 67506) | Freshwater lake microbial communities from Lake Michigan, USA - Su13.BD.MLB.SD (version 4) (version 4) | ecosystem: Environmental > Aquatic > Freshwater > Lake | place: Lake Michigan... | reverse complement strand
ATACTTTATTTAGGCGCAGTAGCCATCAATGGATTATTAGGAGGAAATTATTTGCACGAAATAATGATCGTGCTGATGCTTTTTGCTTTGATCATTACGCTGGGAGGAATGAAAGTGATAGGATACACGGATGTTATACAAGTTGGCGTATTGATTGTTGGAGGGCTGGCCACTACCTATCTTGCACTTACCATTGTGAGTGATAAATTTGGTTCTGGCGGAACTGCATGGGCCGGATTTTTAGACCTTATGAAACAGGCCCCAGATCATTTTCAATTGATGCAACCGAAGCCTGCGCTAACATCAACAACAATTGATCAACCGGAAAACCTTGAAATTCAAAAATACGTGATCCTTCCAGGGATCATGATGTACCTGGCAGGACAATGGATCTTGCACTTAAATTATTGGGGATGTAATCAATACATTACACAGCGTGCATTGGGTGCTGATTTAAAAACTGCCCGCTCGGGTATTTTATTTGCTGCATTTTTAAAGTTGATGATGCCTGTAATCGTAATGTTACCAGGTATTGCAGCCTATGTGCTATATAAAAACGGGCACCTTCCTCAAATGGGTGGCGGAAGCAAAGATGGTGCCTACTCTGCCATATTAGGCTTTCTTCCAAGCGGATTAAAAGGGCTTTCTGTCGCAGCATTAACAGCAGCAATCGTGGCTTCACTAGCGGGCAAGGCAAATAGCATATCCACTATTTTCACACTTGATATTTTCAAGAAATATTTTAACAAGGAGGCAGATGAAAAAAAGCTGGTATGGACTGGTAGATTGGCTATCGTATTTTCCATGTTAGTAGCGCTCATCTTTACCTGGGAGGACTCACTTGGTATTGGAGGTGAAGGTGGATTTACATTTATCCAAAAATATACAGGGTTTATTAGTCCTGGTGTATTTGCCATTTTTATTCTTGGAATGTTTTGGAAAAGAACCACTGGAACAGCAGCCATGATTGGAATTATTTCCGGTTTCTTGTTTTCAATTTTTTTCAACAGCTATGCTGTTTCTATTCTTGGCAAGGAAACAATTCTCTATACAGCTTTTGAATACCAGAAATTAGATGGCGGTATAGTAAAAACAATCACGGAGATCCCTTTCCTCATTAGCATGGGATGGTCTTTCTTTTTCACCGTTGCCATCATGGGCATAGTTAGTCTTGCAGGTCCTAAAGTAAATGAAAAGGCATTCATCTTTGAAAAAGGAATGTTCAAACTTGATCCAAGAAGCATCATCATGATAGTTGTGGCATTGATGATCTTGTCAGCACTGTATGCAAAATTTTGGTAGTATACAGTAACAGCGAGAACCTTACATTTTTGACTTGATAAAGTCAACAAGTCCCTTTATAGGAATACGCTCTTGCGTCATGCTGTCCCTATACCGAATGGTAACAGTTTGATCTTCTTTAGTTTGATGATCAACGGTAATACAAAACGGTGTTCCAAGTGCATCCATTCTGCGATAACGTTTTCCAATGGTATCTTTTTCCTCATAAAAACAATAAAACTCGTTTCTACAAGTCGCCATGATTTCGCGTGCAATTTCAGGCAATCCCTCTTTTTTTAACAAGGGAAGTATGGCTAATTTGATCGGAGCAATTTTTGCAGGAATTTTTAGCACTACCCTACTGTCTTCAGAACCATCTTCCTTTGTCCATTTTTCCTCTTGGTAGGCATGGCATAATACAAGCAGGAACATCCTATCAAGACCAATAGATGTTTCAATTACATAAGGAACATAATTCTGGTTTATTTCATTGTCGAAATACTGTAGCTTTTTACCACTGAATTCCTGGTGGCTCTTTAAATCAAAATCAGTACGACTATGGATCCCTTCTACTTCTTTCCATCCGATCGGGAATGCATACTCAATATCAACAGCCGCATCAGCATAGTGCGCTAGTTTTACGTGGTCGTGAAAACGATAATCAGCACTAGGGATACCCATGGATGTATGCCATTTCATTCTTTCCTCTTTCCAATAGGCATACCATTCTTTCTGAGTGCCAGGCCTAATAAAAAATTGCATCTCCATTTGCTCGAACTCACGCATCCTAAAAATAAATTGACGGGCAACAATTTCATTTCTGAATGCCTTACCAATTTGTGCAATGCCAAAAGGAATTTTCATTCTTGCAGTTTTCTGAACATTCAGAAAATTCACAAAAATTCCTTGTGCAGTTTCAGGTCTCAAATAAATTTCATTTGCTTCTTCAGCCACTGAACCTATCTGTGTTGAAAACATCAAATTAAACTGTCGCACGTCAGTCCAGTTACATGTACCACTCAAGCTACATTTGATCTTGAGCGTTTCGATGAGGCTTTTTAGCCCGGCAAAATCATTTGCACCTAATAACGCTTCCATTGTTGAGATCAACTCCTCAGCTTCTTTTTCCTTTCCATCTTTTACTAGTTGGTCTGCAAAACCTTCTATGAGATGATCAACCCTGTATCTTTTCTTGGAGTCTTTGTTATCGATCATTGGATCACTGAAATTATCTACGTGACCCGACGCCTTCCAGGTTGTGGGATGCATAAAAATTGCAGCATCTATGCCGACAATATTATCATGCATGCGTGTCATTTCGTTCCACCATGCTTCCCTGAGATTTTTTTTCAACTCACTACCCCATGGCCCATAGTCATAAACAGCACTTAGTCCGTCGTAAATCTCACTGGATTGAAATACAAATCCGTATTCTTTAGCATGGGAAATAATCGCCTGAAACTTATTTTGATCATTGGATACCATAGCAGCAAAGATAAACAAAAGGAAACGTTGAAAAAGCAATCAAAAAATGAAAATAAAAACTGATCTAGTGAAACAAGATCATTTTAATTTTTCATTTGATTGATGTCTTTCCTTGTCCCTGTCTGTTTTTTTCTCAATATTTTTCTTGAATGCGTCCGTAAGATCAACCCCTGTTTGATTGGCTAAACAGATCAGGACCCACAATACGTCTGCCATTTCATCAGCCAGTTGGTCGGGTGATTCATTTTTCTTGAAAGACTGATCGCCATATTTTCTAGCCATTATTCTAGCCAACTCGCCAACCTCTTCGGTAAGGATAGCCATGTTGGTAAGCTCACTGAAATACCTAACACCAATTGATTTGATCCACTGATCCACTTCTTGTTGGGCAGATTGTATTGTCATTGTTACTCTTTATTTTTTGAATCGATTATAATGGTGACTGGACCGTCGTTCAGTAAAGACACTTTCATGTCTGCCCCGAAAATTCCGCATTGGATTTCCCTCCCAGAGTCAATGGCCAGTTGCTCTATCATCTTCTCATAAAGAGGCTTTGCAACCTCCGGTTTTGATGCTCTTATATAAGATGGTCGATTACCTTTTTTTGTGGAAGCATGTAAGGTAAATTGACTGACCAATAGGATCTCTCCATCTATGTCTTTCAAAGCAAGATTCATCACGCCTTGGTCATCATTAAACAACCGTATGTTCGTTATTTTTCCAGATAGCCATTGAATATCCTCTATGTTGTCTGCATCCTCGATACCCAAAAAGACCAATAGTCCTTTGCCTATACTGCCAGTAACAACCCCATCAACCCTTACGGATGCTTCAGAAACACGTTGTATAACTGCTCTCATATTTATTAAATCTGAACGTAAATGTATGAAATGCTCACTTATATAATTATGCTAGTTCTTGGAATTCTGGATACAACAATTAGTAACTAAGATTGGAAACATTAACTTTGTTACAAAGAGTAAACTTTGAGTGGCATTAAACAACTTGCAAGTCAGACACTTTGGTATGGCCTAAGCAATATTGCAGGGAGGTTCATCAATTATCTTCTCAATCCGATTCTTACATATATATATGCCCCAGAGCAATTTGGAGAGATCTCTTTGTTATATGCGTCTGCAGCATTTTTGAATATCATCTTCACTTATGGCATGGAGACATCTTATTTCAGGTTCAACCAACAGTTGGAAGAAAGAAAGGTATTCAATACTGCCTTTACAAGTTTGCTGATATCAACAACGATTTTCAGTCTTTTATTTATACTACCTGCAGGGCAGATAGCATCATTCATGGAATTAGGCAATCATCCTGAATACATAATATATGTTATTTCAATAGTAGCCCTAGACACCCTTGCTGTATTGCCTTTTTCTAAAATCAGGTTTGAAGGTAAGCCGAGAAAATTCGCAATGATTAAATTCATCAACATTGCTATAAACTTTCTCTTGGTATTATTTTTTTTAATGCTCTGTAAACCTGCTTATGAAAGTGGCAACACTGGATTCATCGCATCATTGTATAATCCAACCATTGGAATTGGATATGTTTTTATTGCCGGATTGATCTCCAGCCTTTTGACAATTGTAATGCTGTTGGGAGAATTCAAGTCATTTCGACCATCCATTGATAAAACACTAATGAAGGAATTACTCATTTATTCCACTCCTTTGATAATTGTTGGATTTGGTGGTATCATAAATGAAACTATTGATAGGTTCATGATCGTTTATAGGTTTAACGGTACAGTTGATGCTGCAAAGGCTGCAAATGGAATTTACAGCGCAAATAACAAACTGGCCATTTTAATTGTACTTTTTACTCAAACATTCAGAATGGGTGCCGAGCCATTTTTTTTCAAGAATGCCTCAGCAGAAAATGCAAAAGAAACCTATGCGAGGATCATGAATTTTTTCATCATTGCATCATGTATCTGTTTCCTTGGAGTGGTATTATTTCTTGATATCTGGAAATATTTCATGGGCATCAACAAACACCCTGAATATCTTGAAGGACTTTATATCATTCCAATTCTGATGTTATCAAAATTATTTTTAGGAGTCTATTATAATTTGTCTATTTGGTACAAGCTCACCAATAAAAATAATATTGGGGCCTACATCACAATCCTTGGAGCCATCATCACCATTGCAATAAACTACCTGCTAATTCCAACAATGGGATACTATGCATGTGCACTTGCAAATTTTCTATGCTACGGAAGCATGATGGCCATCAGTTACTTCCAGGGACAAAAACATTACCCAATTCCATATGAAATAAAAAAATGCCTAGGTTATATTTCGATGGCCTGCATCATTTACCTGATTCACCATTTATTAAGAAATGCCACTGCCAGTCTATTGATCGTTCACCTTAGCGGAATAATTTTGACAATGGTATTTTTATTCATTGCTTTTAGAATTGAAAAAGAGGAATTCAAAAAAATTCCAATATTTCAGAAGCTCTTTAAGTTAGGGTGAACTTAATTTAAAGAAACATATGGATTGTTTCTTTTTTCATATCCGATTGTTGTTGGCTTGCCATGACCGGAATAAACAATTGTTTCATCAGGAAGCACATAAAGCTGTTCACGGATGCTTTTTATTAATACATCCGGATTCCCGCCAGGAAGATCTGTCCTACCCACACTTTCTCTAAACAACACATCACCAGCTACAACAAATCCACTTCCCTTACAATAAAACCCAACACTTGCAGGTGAATGACCCGGTATAAAAAGAATCTCTAACTGGTCGGCTCCTAATTCAATAAATGTTCCTGGTTCCAGGTCATGAATGACCCCCTCGTAATTATCAAAAGGCAAATTCCACATTAATCCACTGGTAGGTGCCATTTCAAGCACTTTTTTTTCACCTGGATGGATCTTCAGCTCCAAACCATATTGTTCAGCAATAAACCTATTGCCAAATACATGGTCCAAATGGCAATGAGTATTAAGCAACATGATAGGCGAAAGTCGATTTTGACGGATAAACTCAGACAGGATATCCCGCTCCTCCTGGGTATAGCACCCAGGATCAACTATAATGCATTGCCCAATCTCATTGTAAAGTAGATAGGTGTTTTCCTGAAGGGGGTTAAAAGGGAAAATTTTAACGTTTATCATCACTTAGATTTATTGCTTAAATGCGTTAATTTTAGAGCGAATATGGATTGCGCTAAAAAAGCAAAAGTATCCAAACATTTGAACTTAATTACCATGCTAAAATCACTTCTGTCACTCTCTATTTTATTGACCCTCATTTTTACTGCAAATGCTCAGGTTAGTTCTGTTGAATTTGGCAAAAACAGGGTGCAATACAAGAAATTCAAGTGGAAGTTTTATCAGACCGATAATTTTAATGTGCATTTCATTGAAGGTGGCGAAGCATTGGGAAAGATGGCGGCAAAATCAGCTGAAGAGATCCTGCCAGGACTAGAAGATTTTGTTGAATATGGATTACAGAGAAGGGCAAATATTGTTGTTTACAATAGTTTTACAGACTACAGGCAATCGAATATTGGCATTGGAATCGACTGGCAAAATACAGGTGGTGTTACTAAGTTGGTCAACAATAAAATGATCATTTATTTTGATGGCAACCTGCAAAATCTTGAAAAGCAAATCAAACAGGGCGTAGCTCAAATTCTTGTAGAGAACTTGCTCTTTGGAGATGACCTTGGTGAATTTGCAACAAACCAAACATTGCTTGACCTTCCAAAGTGGTTAACAGAAGGCTATATCGGTTACGCAGCTGAAAACTGGAGTACAGCATTGGACGACAAATTAAAATCCGCACTATTATCCGGAAGTTATAAGTCATTCTATCAGTTTGCATTTAAAGAGCCTGAACTTGCTGGACATGCATTCTGGAAATTCATTGAAGATAAATACCGAAGAGACAATACAACTTATTTCCTTTACTTGTCAAGAATATATAAAAGCCTGAATGCAGCAAGTTTAAAAATAACGAAGAAGAAATTCAAGGAATTGCTTGAGGAATTCATGGAGGTTGAATCAGATAAATATTATGCCGATCTCAAAGGAAGAAGAAATCAACCAAAGGGAACAGTCGTGGCAGTTGAAGAGGCTACCAATGGAAGCGATTATTACAGGTTCCAAGTAAACCCGATTCCTAAAAACAATAGCTATGCGGTTGTAGAGTATCAAAAGGGAATATATAGGGTTGTTTATGAAGATCTATCAATTGAAAGAAAAACATTGTTGAAGGCAGGGATCCTAAACAATCAGGACGAACTTAATCCGAATTATCCCATCATGGCATGGGATCCAAAGGGATCAAAAATATTAGTGATATATACTGATCAAGGTAAAATAAAAATGTTTGTTTACGATGTTCCTTCAAAAATCAAAACCAATAAACAAGAATTACCTGAATTTCAACTGATACAGGATGCTAAGTTCATGCTCGACAATAATACGTTGATATTAAGTGCAGTAAAAAATGGTCAGTCCGACATATTTGTATACAAGATAAAAGAACAAAGCATCCAGCAAATCACAAATGATCCTTATGATGATTTGGATGGATCGTTTGTTTCATTTCCTGGAAAAACGGGTATCATTTTTTCATCGAACAGACCCTCGCCGAATGCCTCTAAAGCAGATTCAGTATTGCCAACACGCTATCCTCACAATATTTTTTTAGTAGACAACTGGAACAAAAGCGAATTCAGGCAAATAACACAACTCACAAACCAACAATTTGGGCAAGCCAGGTATCCATTGCAATACAATGTAAACCACTTTACGTTTGTAAGCGATGCCAATGGAATCGGTAACCGCTACGCTGGCTTTTTCAAAACCCAGCGAGCTGGTATAGACACGCTATACAAAATAGGTGAAGATGTATTAAGGAATCCAGACTGGGAAGAGTTGGATTCAACGTTAAAAGCATGGAAAAGGTCTGAGCCAGACTCAATAGGCTACATGTCAATCACAAACGACAGTACTTATACTTTCCCTATAACAAATTACCAAAGTAGTTTACTTGAAACGAGAGGTGCAGGAGATAACAACCTCGTAAGTGAAGTTAGACAAGAAGGCGAATTGCGTTTTCTCTACAAGTTAAAGATCAACGAATCAGTTCTCAATAAGAGAAATGTAAATGCAAGACCCACTGCATATATGAGAGAGATTTTGGAGAAACAGAGAAAACAAAAAACAGATCCAGTTAAATACTTCAAGCCATCTTTGAATTCAGATTCTACAGCTGCAAAGAACCCCAAACGTTTTCAAACTGAATTCGCCGATGAAATTCAAGATAGTAAGTTGCTCAATCAAGAGCTCGAAATATTGCCTCCTGCAAAGGATGTAATTAAAGATGCCAAACTTTATGATTACAAGCGTCGGTTTGCATCAGACTATGTTGTTTCAGGATTTAACAACTCCATTCTTGTAAATAGGTATCAACCTTATGGAGGTGGCTCTGGTCCGATATTCCTTTCAAATAATAACCCACTAAATGGTATTGTTAGAATGGGTATTTCTGACATCATGGAAGACATAAAATTCACAGGTGGTTTCAGGATTGCAACTAATCTGAAAGACAATGATTATTTAGCTTCATTTCAAAACCTAAAAAAGAGATACGACTGGGGATTGACCTATTATAGAAGCAATCAAGAAGATTATCCCATTTATGATCAAACTGATATCAAATCTTATTTAAAGAATAAACTCGCATCAAATCTTTATCAACTGAATGTTAGCTATCCTTTTAACGAGGTAAAAAGTGTTAGGGCAATCATTGGGTATAGAAGTGACAGGGTTATCATTAAATCAGATGCAAACTACGATCCTACTAGGTTGATGCCAGACACCCAACTGAGATATGCATTGGTGAAATTTGAATATGTTCATGACAACACCATTAATCCAACCATGAACATATATAATGGTTTAAGATACAAGGTATTTACCGATATCAATTCCAACCTGGCGAAGTCGAATAGTACAGGTAAGTTTATGTTCAATATTGGAGCGGATGCACGCTATTATTATCCGATCTACAGGAATTTCATTTGGGCAGGAAGAGCAGCTGCAGATTTTTCGTTTGGAACACAAAAATTAATCTACTACTTGGGTGGTGTTGAAGGTTGGTTGAATCCCAAGTTCAACTTTGGTGTGCCACCGGCGCCTGACCAAAATTATGCATTTCAGACATTGGCCTTAAACCTAAGGGGCCATAAGCAGAATATTGCGAATGGAAACAACAATGTAGTACTAAACAGTGAGTTCAGGTTACCGATATTCACTACGCTCTTAAACAGACCAATCAACAATGCTTTTATACGCAACCTGCAAATGGTTCAATTCATTGACATGGGTACAGCATGGAATGGAAGATTTACCAAAATTGGTAGACCTACTGCAACATATGGTGGTCCGCCAATACAAGTAAACATTAAAACAGGTGGCATCGGCCCATTTGTAGGTGGTTATGGCTTTGGATTAAGAAGTACTGTGCTAGGGTACTTTCTCAGGGTTGACTCCGGGTGGCCAATGGGTGGATTATTTAAGGGCAAGCCTATTTGGTACTTTTCTCTAGGGCTTGATTTTTAATTGCTATCGTTTGGATTTTTCTGCTGACGACTTACCATAATGGGTTTCATCGAGTGTCATAGTGTAACCAACACGTCCATTTTGGTTGCGCAGCGAAATAACAAACATATTATCATATTCGTCATCCCCAATCTCTTTTACAGTGGGATTCAAACCCATGTCCAATAAAATTTTTAGAATGGTGTTACTATGCCCAACAATCAAAGTGTTTACTGCAGAATCAAGAACTTTGATGATAAATTGAGGCATTGTATCATTAGAATAATGCAAAACAGGCTTCTTCATCAAGTCGGCTAATGGCTTAGCAGTTCCTTCAGCCCTTTTTGTTTCTGTAGCATAAATCCTTTCTATTTTTCTATTCCTTAAAACAGTTGCCAGGGTGTTAGCCCGCTCATAACCCGCCTGAGTAAGTATAGGGTCTTTTGAACCATCCATTGCTTTCTCAGCATGGCGGACTATGTATATTCTTGTAGGACCACAACCTACAAGTACAAATCCAATCAATAAATACAAGGGGCTCAAAAAGAAAATTTTCTTCATGCTGTAATGGTTTGATACAATTTACATAAATCCTGAATTACAAAGAAAGAATCTTCAACTAAAAAGGATTGAAGAAAAAAACAGTTCCAAGCGTAGTTAATACATTATTTTCTCAAAATCGACGCTGGATATTGCGATCCGAAATCCAATGGAGCATAATCCAACAATTCAATTCAGTATTAATCCGTTCATGAGGATCACAATCCCGCTTGCATTAGGGATTACTTGTAATTTATATTTAGAAGCACACTCAAGATACTGGTTGATACTTCTCTTAATTACTTCTATAAAAATATTTTTATTGTTGGCGATTCCATTAAAATGGAGGTGGAAACTTAGGCTTGTACAAGGGATATCAATTTTGCTAATGATCTTCAGTGTTGGAGGAGTGGCGCATAGCTTTAAAATAAAGGAGTTAAACGCAAATTCGAGCAAAACTGAAATAGTCCATTTCTTAAAGATCATTGAAAAACATAAAAAGACGAATATCGGGAGAAGATACCTTGCAGAAATTTATCAGAAAAATGAACCATATGAATACCTAACAAAATGCTATGTCTATACCAAAGATTCATTGATACTATTCAGGGAAGGGGATATAATTATTTCCAATAGCAAACTGGACCAAATTAAGAATACATCAAATCCTGGTAGCTACAACTTCCAAAAGGAATCTGCAAGAAAGGGAGTTTTCTTTAAAACATCCATCAATGATCAAATTGAATTTTCGCTCATTGGATATGACAAAAACATGTTCGGACAATTGATCAATAAAAATCAAGACTGGATCTTGGAAACACTTAGGCAATCATTGAACAATAGTGAAAATAGCGGCCTTGCAGAAGCCATCATGATTGGTCATCGTGATGACCTGGATCCATCATTACTTAATTCATACACGAATACCGGTGTGGTTCATGTTATAGCAATATCCGGATTGCATGTTGGGCTGATATTTTCAATTATCAGCGTGATAATAAATACAATAATGGGCCAGGCTAAGGGAAAATGGACTTCCCTTTTTATAACGCTTCCTTTAATATGGTGGTTTACAATTTTAACTGGATCAACGCCTTCGGTTATCAGAAGTGCATTGATGTCAACCTGCATCATAATTGGTAATGCATCAGAGAGAAAGTCACTTGCCTTAAACTCACTTATGGCAGCAGCTTTTATACAAATGTTTCTTAACCCAAATATTGTAAGTGACCTTGGTTTTCAACTGAGTTACACGGCTGTAGGCTCCATCTTGATATTCAATCCATTCATCAGCAAGTTCCTGTATGTAAAGAATAAGCTTGTTAAGATATGTTGGGACATGGTATGTGTTACAATTGCTGCTCAACTATTAACTACGCCAATCTCCGTATATCATTTTCATCAATTCCCTTTGCTATTCCTGTTTACCAACCTTATTGCAGTCCCTTTGTCAAGCTTTATTCTCGTAGCAGAAATACTGCTTTGCTTAGCACATTTAATGAAGCTGAAAACCGACCTCTTTTCAATTCCCATTAATTTTCTCATAGAAATAATGAACGCATATGTCAGAAAAATTGAATCCGTTCCGTTTGCAGTAATCAATGATCTTTTCATTGGTATACCAACATTGGTTATGCTGTATTTCATTTTCATATCCTTATTTTTCCTGATAAGGGATAAAAAACCGATTAACATGCTATACCTAATGCTTGCACTTATAACAACCAACATTGTTCATAACACACATAAAATACTAAAATCACTTGAACGAAGAATAGTCATTTTGAATGTATCCAAGGAAACATTCCTTATGATTCAGGATGGGCAACATGCAATGTTCATTTCAAATAAAAAACTGCTGGAAAATCAAGATAGAATGTTGACCCTAAAAAAACAATTAGTAAACAAGTATTGGATCAAAAACGCTGAATTTATGTCCATACCCCAAATACCTTCCATGATAAAAATAAATAGCAGCAACTTCCTGATAGATAATAGAAAACCCATAGAGCGTATTCTACTAATCACAGGAAACCCTAAAGTCAAACTAACAGAATATGCAAATCCAGCGGACAGTTCAACACTTTTCGTTGCTGATGCATCTAATAAGCTGTGGAAAATTCAACAATGGGAAACAGAGACAGATAAGTTACTTTTGCGCTTTCATGCTGTGCCTGAAAAGGGCCCTTTGATATTGGAATCCCAACACAGTATGTTTTCAGTCTTAAAAAATTAAACCATGCAAAAAAAAGTAAGGTCAGCATTGATCTCAGTTTTTTACAAAGATGGATTAGAACCTTTGGTAAAACTCCTCAATGAACACGGTGTAACGATATACTCAACAGGCGGTACGCAAGATTATATTGAAAAACTTGGACTGCCTTGTATTCCTGTGGAATCAATAACGGACTATCCTTCCATTCTTGGAGGCAGGGTTAAAACACTCCATCCAAAAATATTTGGAGGAATTCTGGGAAGAAGAGGTAATGAACAAGACCTAATTGAAATGAAAGAATATGAAATTCCACAGATCGATATGGTGATCGTGGATCTTTATCCTTTCGAAGAGACATTGGCAAATACAAACGATGAAAAATTAATCATAGAGAAGATTGATATTGGAGGCCCATCCATGATCAGAGCCGCTGCAAAAAATTTCAGTGATCTGCTTGTGGTTGCATCCAAGTCCGACTATGATCCAATAATCGAATTATTAAAATCGCAAGACTGCAGTACTAGCATCGAACAAAGGAAATCATATGCAGCCAAAGCATTTCAAGTTGTTGGACACTATGATGTAGCCATATCAAACTATTTTAACCCTGGAAATGAAAATCATTTTCTGTATTCTGCAGGAACTCCAACAATTATGCGCTATGGAGAAAATCCACATCAGCAGGGAAAGTTTTTCGGTTCACTAACATCCTTATTTAATCAGCTAAATGGAAAAGAATTATCATACAATAATCTTGTAGATGTTGATGCAGCAATACAACTTATTGGAGAATTTAAAAATGAGGCAGAAGCAACATTTGCCATTATAAAACATACCAATGTTTGTGGAATTGCAAGCAGATCAACAGTGCCTAATGCATGGCAAGAAGCGTTAGCAGGTGATCCAGAGAGTGCCTTTGGAGGCGTGTTGGTTTGCAACAAGCAAATTGACAAGTCAACTGCAGAACAGATAAATGAAATATTTTTTGAAGTGTTGATCGCTCCATCATTTGATAGCAGCGCATTGGAGGTTTTAACATCGAAAAAGAATAGGATATTACTTGAGCAAAAGCAATTTGAATTAAATAAAAGCCAATTCAAGTCACTACTGAATGGAGTCTTGATGCAAGATACAGATGAAGGCAATGTAGATAAGTGGGAAGAATCAGGCGGACGAAATACAACAGAGGCTGAAAAATCAGATCTTCTATTTGCGAACAAAGTGTGTAAGCACTTAAAATCAAATGCCATTGCACTTGTAAAAAACAAACAATTGATTGGTAAGGGTTGTGGCCAAACGTCCAGGATCGATTCCCTTAGGCAAGCAATTGAAAAATCAAAACAATTTAATTTCAACCTAAAGGGTGCAGTGATGGCAAGTGATGCATTTTTCCCTTTTAATGACTGTGTCAAAATGGGACACGCAGAAGGTATCGAAGCATTTATTCAGCCAGGAGGCTCAATCAGAGATAAAGACTCAATTGACTACTGCAAAGAACAACAAATTGCGATGGTGATAACGGGCTTGAGACATTTCAAGCACTAAGTGCTAGACTCTTCATGTTAAAAAAATATAGTCAATAAATTGAGTTGGTCCTTGAATAAAGATCGTTTAAAAAGAAAAAAATCAAAAAGGGCCACTGCACTTTTTGCAGTTGGGGTTGTCTCTATACTGTGGGGGACAACTTGGATGGCATCCAAGGTTGGCATTAAATATATTCCGGCATTACAACTTTCAGGTCTTCGTCATTTAATTGGAGGGGGACTGTATGTACTTTATTTTGCCTTGTTTAAAAAAATGTTGCCTCAAAAACATCAGTTTATTCAAATTGCTTGGATGTCCATTCTAATGTTTGTTCTGAGCAACGGACTAAGTGTTTTATCTGTTGTATATATGCCTAGTGGACTTGGGGCTGTTGTTGGGGCCATAGCCCCTATATGGGTTGTCCTTTTTAGTGTTTTTGTTTTCAAGCGAATTAAAATCAAGCCTCAAACCATCCTTGGAATAGTGATGGGTTTCCTCGGGGTAATTATTACGTTCTATGAATTTTTGGGCGATATCCTTCACTCCGATTTTTCTTTGGGAATTATTTTTGGCGTCATTTCAAGCATCACATGGGCATTGGGTACGTTGTTTACTGCAAAACAAACAAAAGACATGGATCCATATTTTGCTATGGGATGGCAAATGTTTGTAAGTGGATTGATATTAAATACCATTTCATTTGCAAGTGGAAACTTTGTAAACTATAAAAACATTCCTGCTGAAGGCTGGTATTCTATAGCCTATCTGGTGATCATCGGGTCAGTAATTGCATTTGGAGCATACATATATGCACTTAAAAGATTACCAGCAACACTTGTTTCAATTCACTCATACATAAACCCAATTGTTGCAATATTGATCGGGACTGTTTTAATGAATGAAGCGCTTACTACATTCATATTCATTGGAACAATTGTAACACTTGTTGGTGTATACATCGTTAAAAATAGCTTCCAGCGAAAAATAAAAATTACAAGTGCAAAAAGCCTACCGTAGAATCACAAAACTATGGCTTGGATTTTTCTAGCCAAAGTTGATTGAATGATTTTTCGGGAAAGTCAAGTGCTGCTCTTTTTCCTGTCCAGCCCTTAAAAGCCTTGTTGATCATCCAATTTTTAATTCGTTGATTTCCCATATTCATCAACTTTCTATGCAACATACTCTGTTGCCATACTGTCCAAGCCAATTTCTCAACCATATTACCACCACCTGCTTTAACAGATTGTCTTCTATTGTATAACAATAATTCGTGCAAGTTGATCTTTACAGCGCACACTTCCGTGCAATTCCCACAAAGTGATGAAGCATTACTCAAGTGCTTCCAATCCTCCATACCTTTTAAGTTTGGAGTTAAGACACTTCCTATAGGACCGCTATAGGTTGTCCCATAAGCATGTCCGCCAACATTTTTGTATACTGGACATGCATTCAAACATGCGCCGCATCGAATACAATAAAGACTTTCCCTCGTTACAGGATCTTGCATCACATGTGATCGACCATTGTCCAATAATATAACGATCATCTCTTCAGGCCCATCAACTTCGTCACTCTGACAAGGACCACTATAGATAGAATTATATACAGTCAATTGCTGTCCAGTTCCATAAGCAGCAAGTAAAGGCCAAAATGAACCCAGATCACTAAGAGATGGAATGACTTTTTCAATTCCTGCAACAACAATATGCGTCTTAGGCCATGCTGCAGTTAACCTAGCATTGCCTTCATTTTCTGTTACTGCAATACTTCCTGTTTGTGAAATAATGAAATTAGCACCGGTTACTCCCACTTCAGCATCGAGGTATTTCTGCCTTAACTTATTTCTTGCAACCAATGTTAATTGTTCTGGGGTAAGATCGATTGGTGTATTGAGGTGTTTGTGAAATACACTTGCAACATCCTCTTTGCTTTTGTGCATTGCAGGTGTTACAATATGATAAGGCGGTTCACCATCCAATTGTTGAATGTATTCTCCCAGGTCTGTTTCAATACTTTCAATATTATTTTTCTCCAGGAATTCATTCAAATGAATTTCCTCCGTTACCATACTCTTGCTTTTGACCAAGGTTTTACAGGACTTCTCTCTACAAATTTTTAAAATGGCTTTGCATGCCTCCTCGGCCGTTTCAGCCCAAATAACCTTACCGCCATTTCTCAAAAAATTCTTTTCGAACATTTCAAGATGTGAGTCGAGGTTTTCGAGGGCCTTCCATTTTATATTTTTGGCATGTGATCTTACAAAGTCAATATCCTCAAATTGGCTTTTACCAATCGGTACAACTGCATTGTATTTTCCAATGTTATAATTGATCTTATTGCGGTGAGAAATATCTGCCGCCTTGATTGAGCTTTTTTCCTGAAACACCGCTGCATTTGTTGTCATGAACGGAATTATTTATTTTTTTTGACTTTACTCTCCTTAGCAGCTTTGCTCTTTGATAATGCATCTAACGCCTCATAAAAATCCTGGCCGTACTCTCTTATAAGTGGCTCCTTTAAGAATTTATAAACAGGAACTTTCAATTCTTTTCCAAGGCTGCAGGCGGGGCTACACATATCTTCTCTTGGATCATAGTTTAACATGATGGTTCCTTTTGCATATTTGCTCTTGCTGGCTTTGATTGGATAAAGGTGACAGGATATCGGTTTCTTCCATTTTATTTCACCATCATTGTATGCTTCTTCAAAAACGCATTTTATGATCCCTTTATTATCACGATAACCATAAGCACAAATTTTCTCGTCAACCGTGGGAGTAACCCATCCGAATTCACGATCATACCTATAAAGACCATTTTGTTCCACTTCCTTAATACCTTCCTTGGTCATGCGCGACTTTACAATTTCATAGCTCACTTTAACCTCATCAAGCTCTTCATCAGATAGAGGTGCGCCTGCATCACCATCTTCACAGCAACCACCTTTGCACTTAGAAAGATTGCATACGAATTCGGCTTCAATTATTTCATCGCTTAGTAGGATATTGTCTATAATGATCAACGTTTGATAGTTTATACAAAAGTAATATTTAAAAACGTATCAAATCAATTTTGGATATCGATCAATGGTAGGTTATAAGTAGGTTAAATTTCTAGCTTGGCTAGTAACCAAAAACAGTCGATAAATGGTCCTTTTTTACTTCAATAAAAATAGGCTTACCCTCAAAGTGGATATTGGGCTGAGACAAATCTGCCAATTGCTCAACAATCACTCGCATCTCATCATTGTTCAGCTTTACGCCAGTTTTTACAGCATGCTTTTTTGCCAGTGTTTTTGCAATTCGATCCCTAAAAGATTTGTGCAATCCAGACACGCCATCCTTTATATTTTCAAGTACCATTTCGATTACTGACTGGTCATTATCTGACGGATGATCGCCCGGACTTCCTTGCAATAAAAAGGAGTGCATACCAAATGGTTCAAGCTCATAGCCCATGTGTAAAAGGTCAGGCAAAATTTCAGTTAGCAAGGCAGAATCTCCTGGTGAAAGATTCAATGCCACTGGAAATAAATTTTGTTGCACTGGAATTGATTTAGACTCCCATGCTGCATTGAATTTCCAATATAGAATTTGCTGGTGAGCCAGTTGCTGATGAATCAATGTGATGCCATTTGAAGATTCAAACAAAATATATGTTTGATTCACCTGCATGACTCCACCAAAGTCGATAGGATTTAAGGCAGCTGAGGACTTTGGAATAGACAAATCAATATCCTCTTTTTCTTCAATGCCGGATTGGATTATTTCCTTGTTACCGCTTTTGGTCTCAAAAAAATCCTTCCAATTACCCAGGTTGCTCTTTGTTTCAATTCGATGTGCCTGATGCTGTGCAACAAAGCTTTTATATAAACCACCTGTTTTTGCAGTATCCTGCTTTGATTCAGAAAATGGATTTGATACTGCATCAAGCTGCTGAATATTGGGGTCAAGATCAAAATCAATTGTTGGTGCTATACTGAATTGGGCCAATGCATGTCGGATAGCAGACTTGATGAAGGCATATATTATTTTTTCATCCTCGAATTTAATTTCTTGCTTGGTGGGATGAACATTCACATCAAATTTAGCAGGATCCAACTCCAAGAAAATAGCAAAAAATGGAAAACTTTTCTCAGGGATCATGGACTCAAAAGAACTGACAATAGCATGAGTAAGATAGCTGCTTCGTATAAATCTATTGTTTACAAAAAGATATTGATCCCCCCTGGTCTTTTTTGCTGTTTCGGGCTTTCCAATAAAACCGCTGATATTTAGGTAATCTGTCTGTTCTTCTACAGCAACTATTTTAGAAGCAAATGCATTACCCATTAACTGAACAATACGTTGCTTAAGTGATCCTTTTTCAAGATGATATACTTCCTGTCCATTGTTTGTGTAGCTAAAAAAAACATCAGGGTGTGCGAGTGAAACATGAATAAATTCATCAAGAATATTCTTAATCTCAACTGAATTACTCTTTAAAAAATTTCTTCTTGCAGGAACGTTGAAAAATAAATTTTTCATGGTGATCGATGTGCCAATGGGACAGGCACATGGTTCTTGCTTCAGCACTGCACTATTTTCAATTTCTATTTCAGTCCCCAACTCACTTTCAGCTGTCTTTGTTCGCATGATCACCTGTGAGACAGAAGCAATTGAAGCAAGGGCTTCACCACGGAAACCCATCGTCTTTATTTTAAACAGGTCTTCTATCTCCCTGATTTTTGAAGTCGCATGTCGCTCAAAACTATTTCGAGCGTCGCGCTCATTCATACCTTTACCATTGTCCACTACTTGAATCAATGCCTTTCCAGCATCTTCAACAAATAACTTAATTTCTGTTGCGCCGGCATCAACGGCATTCTCCAATAATTCTTTTACTGCATTGGCCGGTCGTTGTATAACTTCCCCTGCAGCAATTTGATTTGCAATATGGTTTGGTAAAAGTTGAATTAAGTCAGCCAAAAGTTGCTATTTTAGTGTAAATGGACCTGCGAAAGCAAGAAATGCAAAATTAACGAAACATCCCTGTATGATATTGAGAAAATCACTGTCGTTTTTTATCTTTTTACTACTTGTCAATCAAGCATTTGCACAAACCACTTCACGATGGGCAGATAGTGTTTTCAAAACCCTCTCGGAAGATGAACGGATCGCCCAATTGATCATGGTAAGGTTGTCTGCCATCGACCTACAAACAAGAATTATCAGCTTTTATGATAGCACGGTTGAAAGAGACATAAAAAAGTACAATATTGGCGGCATTTGCCTTTTCCAGGGTAGTCCGGTAAAGCAAGCAGAATTGATCAATAAATTTCAGTCAATAGCAAAAACACCTATTCTGATTGCAATTGATGGAGAAAATGGCTTGGGAATGCGATTCGATAGTGTTGCAGCCCTACCAAGAATGATGATGCTTGGTGCATTAAAAGATAAAACATTGGCCTACAAATATGGACAATGGGTTGGGGAGCAATGCAGACAAATGGGCATTCAAATCAACTTTGCTCCTGTTGCAGACGTCAATAATAATCCGAATAACCCTGTTATCAACGACCGGTCGTTTGGAGAAAATAAATATGAAGTGGCTGAGCTTGCAATTCAATACATGCTTGGTATGAAAAGCCAAGGCATCATGGGGAGTGCAAAACATTTTCCTGGCCACGGGGATGTTGATGTAGACTCTCACCTTGCGTTGCCGGCCATTTATAAATCAAAAGAACAACTTGACAGTCTTGAGCTATACCCCTTTAAAAAACTATTCGAAGCAGGAATAGGTAGTGCCATGGTTGGTCATTTGTATATACCTGTATACGACAGCAATGCAAACAGGGCCTCTTCTATTTCACCCACCGTAGTAAATGAACTACTTAAAAACCAACTGGGCTTTAAAGGAATTGTTTTTACTGATGGATTGGAAATGAAAGGAGTTTCTGCAGTTTACCCAGATGGGGCTGCAGGGGTTGAATCCTTGGTGGCGGGTAATGACATGTTATGTTTACCGGGTGAAGTACCAGTAGTAATTGAAAAAGTAAAAGCAGCAATTAAAGCCAACAGGATCAGTTGGGAGAAGGTTAATGAACACGTGATGAAAGTGCTTGAAGTTAAATATCAACAAGGCATGCAAAATTTGCAACCTATCAATACAGAAGGCCTCACGAAAAGATTAAACCTTAGATCAGATGCAATCAGAAAGGAAATCACTGCCAACGCCATCACACTTGCAAAATACGACGACAAGGCATGTTTTCCGTTGAGTCCAAATAAAACCGGTATTTATGCTTTGCTTGAAATTGGAAAAAACAGAAATAGTGTATTCTCATTACAAATGAGAAAGCATTACAATGCAGATGTGTATCGCTTAGAAAACGCAATGAATCAACTGCAAGCCGATAGTGTGATGAAATTGATCTTGAAGCAAAATTATAAGAACCTCATTATTGCAATACATGAATTACCAAGGTATCCAGCAAATAATTTTGGGCTAAGTGATGTTGTTATAAAAACTGTAGGCGGACTAAAAGAGGAGATCCCAACCAACGTTTTCATATTTGGAAATCCTTATGCAGCAAAGTTTTTCAACAGCAGCAAAAATATCTTGGTTTGTTACGATGATGAAAAAATCACACAAGAAGTTGCTTCCCAAATAATGATTGGCGATATCAATGCAACAGGAAAATTGCCAGTTAGCATAACCGATGAAATGAAAGAAGGTATGGGCTTTCATTCATTAATTATGGATATTAATAAAACAGCAAGTTATAGTGAAACACATAAAATTGACTCCATCGCAAATGATGCTATAAAAAGGAAAGCAACTCCAGGAATAGCTTTATTGGTGATCCGTGATGGCAAAGTTGCACTACAAAAAACCTATGGTCACTTTACGTACGACAGCACTATTAGTACAACAATGGACGGTGTCTATGATATGGCTTCCGTTACCAAAATATGTGCAACCACACTTTCAGTAATGAAACTGTTTGATGAAAAAAAGATAGAACTTCATAAAACACTTGGTGATTACATACCCTGGGTAAGAGGCACGGATAAAGAAAAACTTGTAATAAAAGATGTCTTGCTGCACCAAGCAGGACTAAAAGCGTTCATCCCATTTTATAAGGAAATATCCGACAGTACTACAAATAAGGCACTGCCTGCTTATTTCAGTAAAAATCCAAAAAACGGATTTGGCATTAAAGTAGATGATTCCATCTTTATGAGAACAGATTGGAGAGATACCATGTTCAGCAGAATATTAACATCTTCATTGGAAAAATCGGTGAAGTACATCTACAGCGACAATGACTTTATTTTCATGGGAGAAATCGTTAAGTCGATAACCGGACAATCCATTGACCAGTATGCATGGAATAATTTTTATAGACCACTTGGATTTAGGAGCACAGGTTTTAACCCAACTAATTTTATCAATAAAAAAATAATTGTTCCTACAGAGCAGGATCCATATTTCAGAGAACGGCTGATCCAAGGAACTGTTCACGACCCCGGAGCAGCCATGTTCGGAGGAGTTGCAGGGCATGCAGGACTTTTCAGCAATGCCTATGAAATAGGGATATTAATGCAATTGCTACTTAACAAAGGTGTGATCAATGAAAAAAGATACATATCAGCGTCTACAATTGAACTATTTACTGATTACCAAAGTGAAATAAGCAGGCGTGGATTGGGATTTGATAAACCCGAAAAAGACAATACAACACGCAATGTACCCTACCCTGCATTCAATGTAAG
>Ga0078894_10000901_pt1 | contig 21420 bp, 31 predicted proteins | sample LauGreSu1BDMLBSD_2_FD_67506 | JGI IMG/M metagenome (GOLD analysis project Ga0078894, IMG submission 67506) | Freshwater lake microbial communities from Lake Michigan, USA - Su13.BD.MLB.SD (version 4) (version 4) | ecosystem: Environmental > Aquatic > Freshwater > Lake | place: Lake Michigan... | reverse complement strand
TGCCAAGGGTCGCCAAAGGCACACAAGTTATGAGATTGTGCGTCCAATGGAGACAACTACACGAAAGTAGGGTTCTTTCAGAGCCTCGTGAAGTTAACTCCCTTTATGTAATGTAATCTGTAATTAGGATTACACCAAGTCAAAGGAGGACTTATGGAAAAAGCAATTAGATTCACCACCTATATTCTAGGGCTGGTCGCAGTTATCTTTATGGTACAACATGTTACCACTAATAAATTTAACGCATTAAAAGAGAAAAATGGTTATTATTCTCAAGATGTAGTAACTATTAAAACTCGTGAAAATCAATTAGAGTGTTTAGCATTAAACATCTATCGCGAAGCAGGACACGAAAACTTCGAAGGTAAAGTAGCAGTAGCACAGGTCACTATGAATCGAGTAGCTACAGGACAATTCGGAAAAGATGTCTGCGGTGTTGTTTATCAAAAAAATATTGTTATGGAAAAAGTTGTTTGCCAATTCTCATGGGCATGTGACTCTGCCGTAAAAGCCCGCCCTGTTAATTCAGCGGCATACAATGAAAGTTACGCTGTGGCTAAAAAAGTTCTTTTGGAAGGATTTAAACTTGACGTTCTAAAAGAAGCATTGTATTATCATGCAAACTATGTCAATCCAAAATGGCCATTAGAAAAAATTGGCTCAATCGGTAATCATATTTTTTACAAAGGCAAGAAGGCTTAATCATGAAACAATTTGAAACACTTGATCAATTTAAAATTTTTATCACAACTAAAATTAGCCATATCTCCGCAGAGACATTTGGATGGCTAGCTGTTCTTGTTCTTCATTCCGCTACCATTCCAAGTATGCTGGCAGTAATGAGCGGCCTAACTGACCGACTACCTAGTGTAGATCTAGTGCTGTTAGTTTGGGCAGGCCTAGCTTTGCTGTTTGTCAAGGCGGCTGTTCAAAAGGACATGCTCAATGTTGTCACTATTGGTTTTGGATTTATTGTCCAGGCCGCACTAATGGCATTAATCTTTTTTAAGTAAATTGGTAATCACCGTAGTTGACTCTATTCGACTACGGTGTTACAATTAGTATTGTCATAACACACAGAGAGAGGCATTTATGAAAAAGGCAATCGTAGTAGGCATGTTGGCAGTGGCCATCACAGGATGTTCTTCAATGAAGGATATTCCAGAACGCAAAACTTATGCTCAACCTAGTTGGTATCAAGACTGCGCTCAAGAAGGTGTCAAGGGTTGGTTCTGGTGGGCAGAAGACTACGTCTATGCTTGCGGTGCAGGTGAGTCAGCGTATGCTCAGGCTGCAGAAGAACAAATGGACGCAATCGCTATGAATAACTTTGCCAAACGTATCAACGGCACGGTTAATTCAGAAACCGTTATCGACATCAAAGACGATAAGAAGACTACTCGAACTACAATTTCCTACAAAGTTCAGGATACTGCTATTCGTAAGCACGTGAAATCCGAAAAAGGTCACTTCACTATGAACGGACGTCATTACACTTATGTTCGTCTTGAAATGAAGAAGTCAACCTTTGAACAATTGATTGCTGAAGCCAAACAGAAAGGTCAGTAATGCACCCGTATCGTGTTAAAAACTACATGTGGGTGCTGATTGTTGCAACGGTTCTTTTGATATCATTGCTTTCTGGATGTTCGTCATCTCCTAAGGTGGTAGCAAATAAACCGCAGTATTGTCACACTTCTCAGACCATTACTACACAGAATGGTGAGAGGGTAGAAAGTACTACTAAACTAGAATGTACAGACGATCAAATCAAACGTCTTACTACTGCTCGATTAGGACTTTCAAGTTATTGTGGTGAGTTTACTTATTGGACGAAAATTGGAGGAACGGATGTTCAACGCAAAGGTATCAGCTGTCAAAGGCCTGATGGTAGTTGGGAAATTGTTAACACTACTCGCAATTAATAACGTATCGGCGAGCGAACTTAGCAATCCTCGCTTCTTTGAATATAGAAGCGGGCCTGTTATTCAAGAAATCCTAACTACTACATTTGGCTGGTTCAAAACTTTGTCCGATGAACAAAAGGATTCTTATTATCAAGCAGTGACTCATGCCGCCTCCTTTGCCGAGAACGGCCAAGTAGTTGAATGGTACAAGAATGATGCCAGCGGTTACGCTGTTCCCGTTATGACATGGCCGACTAGTTCCGGATACTGCCGGCGAATGCACATTCAGGCGATTGCTTATAATACAGAAAAGATAATCACACGTACTGCCTGTTACAACAATAGTAGTAGAAATTGGCAATGGTTTAGGGAATAAATATTAACTTATGAAAATAACTTTAAGCGATAAAATAATTGCCTGGCTTGCATTATTCAGCGGATTAACCATATCCGCTGTTGCCATTTGGTACAGCGTAGCAGGCCTAGTTAGTATTTTTGCTGCCGCAGTGATCCCTATCATTGTAATGGGAGTAGCTCTAGAAATCAGTAAGTTAATTGCCACGGTATGGTTAAAACTAAACTGGAATCGAGCTCCAGTGTTTATCAGAACATATCTGTTAGTAGCAATTGCCATCCTAATGCTTATCACATCAATGGGCATTTTTGGATTCTTATCAAAGGCACACAGCGATCAAAGTCTAGTGTCCGGGGATGTACAGGCTAAGATTGCAGTCTACGATGAAAAGATCAAAACTGAAAAAGAAAACATCGAAGCCAATCGTCGAGCACTTAGACAAATGGACGAAGCTGTTGATCAAAGTATGGCTCGCTCTACTACAGAACAAGGAGCCAGTCGTGCAGTAAGTATTCGTCAGAGCCAAACAAGAGAACGAACACGATTACAGAACGAAATTACTGCAAGTCAAAAGAAGATTGCTACCTTCAATGAAGAAAGAGCTCCTATTGCCGCAGAAGTGCGCAAGGTAGAAGCAGAAGTAGGCCCTATCAAATATATTGCTAATTTTATCTATGGCAATAATCCCGAAGCTAACACATTAGAAAAAGCAGTCACGTGGGTAATTATTATCATTGTTGCAGTATTTGACCCGTTAGCAGTTATCTTATTGTTGGCTAGTCAATATAGTTTCCAATGGTTCCGCAGAGCTCGAGAAGAGGAAGAGAAGCCAAAATCAATTAACGATTTTGTTCCTCAACCGCAGACACTAGTTGTAGATGACGAACAAGAGGTAAAGGATTTCTTTACTCGAGGAAAATTAGTTGCCAGAGGTTTAGATGCCGACGAAGATGCTAGACTAGCTAAAGAAGCAAATGACTTAATTGCTGAAATCGAAAAACCAGAACCCGAAGTTGAGTTACCTCCGGAACCAGAGCCAGAAAAATCTATACTAGAACAACATCCGTATCTAAATAACGGCGACTTCTGGAAGAAGCCAGAAGGATGGGTTGAAGTTCCTCCGCAGGTCTATAAACCAGAAACTGAGGAAGTTCACGAAGATACAGAAATAATCGATTCAGCAGAACACACTGAAAAAGAAGCTATGAAGGCTTGGAAGCGTGATAATCCCGAAGGCAGTCTAAAGATGCAACGTAACCTTTTAGAAAAGGGTATCATTGATCAGTTGCCTTGGGAACGCTATCTAAAGGCTGCTCCTGACTTTTCAGATAGAGAAGCCGCAGAAGAAGCTGCTAAATGGGCAATAGAACAATTAGAGCGTCCCGGAGATTATCTACCCGATGACGAATCTAAAAAAAAGGTAACCAGCTGGATTGAAAGAGACGGCGTCCAACAAATCAAGAAAAGCATTGACGATCCCGAAACAGGATATGTACAAAATGCAGAACAAGGCGAAAGCACTATTTGGCAACGTGTTAAGAAAGCAAAAGGCGAATAATGTCAGTGTTAATTGCTACGTCACCAGATGACGTTCTAATAGATGGATATCGCCTTCTACTAGTTGACTTAGATCAACTTCAATCTAAAACCGTATCGGATGTTTTATTGGACATTTCGTATACTGGAAACATTATTATCTACAATTGGAAAACTGGAGATGATACATCGTGGCTACTTGACAAAAAACACAAAAGCGATTTAATTTTATTCAACGCTGATAGCTCAAACGAGCAGATAGTTGGATACATGACTGCTCAAAAAAATTCTCACTATTTTGGGCAATTAAAAAATTTAGCCGGTGCTAACACAAAGGCTATATATGCTAGTGAGGACTTAAAAGATTTACTCACATTAATTTTTAATCAATTATGACAAAACAAATTATTTCAGGCAGTTCAGTTGTTTTAAAAGAACACGAAAACATTAACCAAGCTCTACGTCGATTTAAAAAGAAAATCGAAGAATCTGGTATTTTGGAAACCCTTAGGAAGAAAGAATTTTACGAAAAGCCCACTACTGAGCGTAAGCGTAAAAAATCCGCAGCCAAGGCTCGTTGGACAAAAAAACTTCGCGAACAGCAATTACCTAAAAAAATGTATTGACAATCTACTTCTGTGATGCTATAATAGTAGTATGAATACAGATATTATGATTGACCTAGAGACGCTCGACGTTCTCCCATCCGCCACTATTCTTACAATTGGTGCTGTTAAATTTGATCCGTTCGGAGACGAACTCAGTGATCCTAAAATGGAAAAATTCTACGTTAAAGTTGATGTAGATAGTTGCGATAGAATTGGCGCAACGGTTTCCAATTCAACACTAGAATGGTGGTCCAATCAAAGTGCAGAAGCACAAGCAGATGCATTTGATCCCACAAACCGTATTTCAATCGAAGATGCTATGGCACAGCTTTATAAGTTTTGCTGGGGCGGCAAGCGAGTTTGGAGTCATGGTGTAGGCTTTGACCTAATCATCCTTGAATGGTATTTCCGCAAAATAGAAAAAGCCATTCCTTGGAGCTTCTGGGAAATGCGTGATACACGCACACTCTTTGATATTGGCATTAATCCAAATCGTGCATCAGTAACAGCACATAACGCTCTAGCAGATGCCGTTGATCAAGCACAGGGTGTTCAAAAGGTGTATCGTACTTTGCGTACTTCTACAATGAGCGACGGCTCATACATTAATCCATTGGCAAAGACAAATTAACATGGACGAAAATAATAACGAAGTAATGGATATTCTGCAAGAAGAAGCCGCAGAAGTTATCCAGGCAGTTAGCAAAATCCGCAGGTTTGGAATTGATAACGAAAAACCAGGACAGGGCAAAAACAATCGAGAACACTTGGAAGAGGAAGTGGGCGATATGTTAGCTATGATTGATATCCTACTAATTAACAATGTTGTTAGCTGGGGTAACCTACACAAAGCTAAAAGGGCTAAAATAGAAAAGCTCAAAAAATGGTCAAATATTCCTAATTTAGAGAATATCTGAAATAAATAAATTTGTAGCGAGTACCAATAGGGCTTGCTATAGGGCAAAGTGCCCAAATAGATCTTACTTAATAAGGAGATAGACAATGTCTAAGATCATCGGTATTGACCTCGGCACCACCAATTCATGCGTGGCTGTTATCGAGAATGGAACCCCCAAAGTAATTGAAAATAGCGAAGGTGCTAGAACTACACCTAGTATTGTTGCCTATGCACAAGATGAGATTCTTGTTGGCGCGAGTGCCAAACGCCAAGCAGTTACAAACCCAAAAAATACAATCTATGCCAGTAAGCGTTTGATCGGACGCAAGTTCGATGAACAGGCTGTGCAAAAAGATATTGACTTGATGCCCTACGAAATCATGGAAGCCAAGAACGGCGATGCATGGGTTCGCGCACAAGGTCAAGAATTAGCACCTCCACAAATTAGTGCTGAAGTTCTGCGTAAAATGAAGAAGACGGCAGAAGACTATCTAGGTGAAGCAGTTACGAAAGCAGTTATCACGGTCCCTGCATATTTTAATGACAGCCAGCGTCAAGCGACTAAAGACGCAGGTAAGATTGCAGGCTTAGAAGTTCTACGTATTATCAACGAGCCCACAGCGGCTGCACTTGCCTATGGAGTAGATAAAAATGATAAGAAAGATCGCAAAGTTGCTGTTTACGATCTTGGTGGTGGTACTTTCGACGTTTCTATTATTGAAATCGCCAACGTGGACGGAGACAAACAAATTGAAGTTCTTTCAACGAATGGTGACACATTTTTAGGCGGTGAAGACTTTGACCAACGCATCATGGATTTCTTGGTAGAAGAATTCCGCAAAGAGCAGGGCATCGATCTAACCAAAGACGTTCTTGCACTACAGCGTTTGAAAGAGGCTGCTGAAAAATGCAAGATCGAATTATCTAGTTCTGCACAGACAGATGTTAACCTGCCTTACATCACAGCTGATGCAACAGGTCCTAAGCACATGAATATTAAAATTACTCGTGCAAAACTAGAACAACTAGTTGACGAGTTAATTGAACGCAGTCTTGCTCCTTGCCGTACAGCTATGTCCGATGCTAAGGTAAATGCCGCAGACATCGACGAAGTTATTCTTGTTGGTGGTATGACTCGTATGCCTAAGGTGCAAGAAGCAGTTGAAAAGCTGTTCGGTAAAGCACCACGCAAGGACGTTAACCCAGACGAAGCAGTTGCAGTCGGTGCAGCCATCCAAGGTGATGTTCTAGGCGGTGGACGCACAGACGTTCTATTGTTAGACGTTACACCATTGAGCTTGGGTATCGAAACGCTAGGCGGTGTAATGAGCAAGTTGGTTCAAAAGAACACAACTATCCCAACTAAGGCTAGCCAAACATTTAGTACAGCAGAAGACAATCAACCTGCTGTTACAATTAAAGTGTTCCAAGGCGAACGTGAACTATGTCAATACAATAAACTACTAGGCGAATTTAACCTAGAAGGTATTGCACCACAACGTCGTGGCATGCCACAGATTGAAGTTACATTTGATGTTGATGCCAACGGTATCATGAACATCAGTGCCAAAGACAAGAGCACAGGCAAAGAAAATAAAATCACTATTAAATCAGATAGTGGTTTGAGCAAGGAAGAAATTGAACGCATGGTTCAAGAAGCTGAAGTTAATGCTGAAAGCGATAAGAAAGCTCGCGCACTTATCGAAGCTAGAAATCAAGTTGAATCTACGGTACATGAAATCCGCAAGGACATGGAAGAATTCAATGATCAACTTACAGAAGCTGAGAAGTCTGAACTTGAAACTGCTATCTCAGAAGCTGAGACAGCGTGTAAAGGTGACGATGCAGAAGCAATCAAATCTTCACTTGAAAAGGTTTATCCTGCAATGAAAGTATTGCTAGATAAAAAGCAGGCCAAGGAACAAGCAGAGGCACAAGCCAATGCTCAACCTCAGGCGGCACAAGATGATAATGTTGTTGACGCTACTTTCACAGAGACAAAATAACGTTATCGAAGTTCGGGGTACCTACGGGGCCCCAATTGTTCTTACTTTATAAGGAGACTATTATGAACAATCAATTAACAAGACTAGACGCTCTAAACAGAGCATTGATCGGTTTCGACACTATGTTCGATCAAATGGAACGCCGTTTCGCTAACAGCGTTAACAATAACTATCCCCCACACAACATTCTACGTTTAGCTGAAAACGAATATGCTATTCAGTTGGCTGTTACAGGTTTCGATAAAAGCGAAATTGCAGTAACCGTTGAAAGCAACGTTTTAGTTGTCAAGGGAGAGAGCATGACAACCGATTATGCTACTGAGCAATATCTACATCGCGGTCTTGCTACTCGTGACTTTATCAAAGAATTCCCTCTTGCAGAGCACATCGAAGTAGCTGGAGCAGAAACAAAGAATGGTATGCTAACTATTAAATTAATTAGAAACATTCCAGAATCTGCGAAACCACGTGTGATTGACATCGTAGAGGTTAAGTAATATAATAAGGGGGAAGGAAACTTCCCCCGTTTGAATTTGGAGAACATATGTCCACAGAAGTACAAATTGACGAAAAAATTAAAGTTTCACTACAACCTCCTAAGATGTGGAAAGTGGTATTCCTAAATGATGATCATACTCCTATGGAGTTTGTCATGGATTTGTTAACAGCAATCTTTAAGCATAGCGAAAGTTCTGCAAGAGATCTTACTTTGGAAATCCATAATACCGGAAGTGCTGTGGCAGGAATTTATACTCATGAGATTGCCGAACAGAGAGGAATTGAAAGTACACACCTAGCTCGTTCAAACGGTTTCCCATTGCAAGTTACTATTGACCCAGAAGAATAAATTTCAAGATAGTTGACAGAAATGTCAACATCTATTAAATAGACACACTATGAGCTTAAAAGAACTTACACACGAACAACATCGAAGAGCAGAAACAAGACCATTTGTAAAGGTTTTGTTTTCCGGACACATAGATCCAAAAATCTATGCAACATATTTGTACAATCAATTTCCGATGTACGAATTGTTAGAAGTCTGTGCTATGCCACACGGACTGCTAAGTGACATTCCTGGCATCCTTAGAGCCAAGGCCATTAGAGAAGACTACAACGAACTTTGGCCAGATCAAGAAAATACTCCTAAGCTGTGTCCATCAGTGCAAGAGTACATGGCTCACATCATGAGCATCAAAGATGATCCTAAGAAACTAATGGCACACATTTATGTACGACACATGGGCGACCTTGCTGGCGGACAAATGATTGCTAAACGTATCCCTGGTTCAGGCAAATACTATCAATTTGAAAATGCTGACGAACTAAAAATTAAAGTTCGTGCAAAGATTGATGACAGCATGGCCGACGAAGCAAAATTATGTTTTGATTTTGCAGCCCGATTCTTTGAAGAGATGATGGAACATGTCCCAGCAGAGTAAAGTATGGGACACACTAATTGAGATCCAACATTTATTGGAAGATAACTTCGGCCGCACGGGTCAGGAGATTAATGAACCTGGGATGGAAAGATTTAATCAGCCAGGTTGGGTTAATCGCGTGTGGTCTAGTGATAGTTACCGCCGTGCTCATGTGGATGTTGTAGACGCTAGGAACACAAAAGGTCTGTGGATGATGCATTGCTGTATTTTTCCACATACACACAATCCTGCTCCTATATTTGGCTTTGATGTAATAGCTGGTAAGAATAAAATTACCGGCTGTTTTTATGACTACAGCCCAGCAGGCGACGACGAACATCCAATGCTAGATTGGTTTGCTGACGAAGCGCAAAAACTAGAATGGGTTAAAACACGCAAATTACCAGAATGGGCAGAACGTATTTTTAGCGTTAATATGGTAGCTGCTGCTAATGTCAGCGATGAAGAAGAATTAGAACAGATTACCGCTATGGCAAAACACGGTATAAATCACTATCTGTCCGCAGTAGCTGAAACTAATAATACTGCTAAAGATACTACAGCCGCACAAAATTACTACTGCGAAAATCAGAAGCAAAACCCACATACGCCCAAAGTTATGGTTAGTTTAGGGCTCAGCGAAGAAGATGTGCAGGTTTTTATACAAGAATGCCTCTTTCCTGAAATACGATAAATATTCTTATGAGAGCATTTGAAATAATCACCGAAGACGCAAAGACAAAAAGCATGGTTATGAGGTCGCTAAACAAGCTGCCCGACGATGCACCTATCTTTCAAAACGTATACAAACAAATCATTGGGGAACCTTTGGGTAATAGATTAGGAAACTATATCAATACTCGAGGAGATCAAGACGCTATTAATGCTGCAAAGTGGTTAGTAGCTGCTATTCCTACGTTAGGTAACGCACAAGAAGTTAAAGATTTCATAGGAAAGTTTTCAGACCCAGAATACGATCCTATTAATACCAAAGCTCTTGCACCTAAGTCGGGTATGTCAGCACCTGCAGATATTGGATCATTAGTCAGCGATCCATTTGCAAAGAAGTTGTTTGATAAAATCTTCCAAGAGTTTGCGGGTAAAAACGATGCGGGTCCGGGAGAAGCTGCTCTAGCTATTTTAAGTCCTAAAATTACCTACGCTAGTCCCGGCGATATTTCAATTAACAATGTAAAAGTAGAAGTTAAAGCAAGTAAAGGTTCTGGTAAAGCAGGACGTATTTGGGACATGCCTATTAATCAAAAGCCTATGGCAGCTATATTGCAGTCTATGGGCATTGCTAATTTCAGCGTTTTAGATGGAGAACAGCCGTTCCCTGATCCAAAAGTTGGAAAGAAGTTCATTAGAGAAGCATGTATTGCTTGGTTCGGCAACAGCGTGCCGGAAATCGAAAGCGCCTTTGGAAAATCAGGGTTTAAAACCGTTTGGCAAGCACATGTGTTTGACACATACAAAGAACATGGAAAATGGAACGGAATGCTAGCATTGGGTGTAACTACATACCAATATATCATTAACGGACAAGAGTTTGCCGCAAATATGAAAAAGGCAAATCAAGGAACTATATGCAGGCCAGCTGCAAAGCAGTCTCGAGAGTTGGCACCCCAGGTTTTCATAGCATAAAAATTCCTTAATCCGTTAACTAGCTATATAAATAGCTAACATGGAAATACTGCTACTATTACTATTATTTCAAATCAAGCACTGGTATGCTGATTTTAAAATTCAAACCTACATGCAGACCGTTAAAAAAGGTGTATGGTTAGATCCTGTTGGCATGAGCCATACTGCTGATCATATTTGGGGTACGCTGGTAATTCTAGTAATTTATAGTTTTTTCTACACTATAAATGCCGTTGCTATTCTATGCATTGCCTTTGCAGAGGGCATATATCATTATCTAGTTGATTATACAAAAGTAAAGTATGGTTGCAAAGACAATACTAAACCTTTGTTTTGGAATCAGTTTGGTTTAGACCAACTAGCACATCAAGTTTCATATCTAGCAATAGCTGCTTTCGTCTGCCTCTAATAACTCATAGTTTAATCTAGAGCAACTCCCGCTAAATACTTAGGTAACCGGGAGCGAATCCGATGAAAAAAATCTTAGTAACACTAAGTCTAATTCTATCTGCATCTGCATCACAGGCAGAATTAGTACAACAATTTAAAAATCCAGCCTTTAGTGGTGTCGGATTTAGCAGTCATGTCTTAACCATTGATTCTATTGAAAAGAGTAGAAGAGATGCTATCGAGGCTGACAAGAAAGCGGCTATTGCTAAAGCCGAAGCAGAACTATTAAACACACCTTTGAATAGATTTATGAGCCTATTCCAAAGTCAAGTTTATGCCCAATTAGCAACTCAACTAAGCAATAACTTATTCCAGAATAAATGTGCTGCTGCCGACGGTACAGCAATTCCTGGTTGTGTTAATCCCACAACAGGTAATTTCTTACTAGATGGTAACACCGTTACATGGCGTAAGACAGGAACTGAAGTTGTGTTAACCGTTGTCGATGCAAAAGGTAGCGTAACAACGGTCGCTGTTCCAATCGCAAGTTTTAGTTTCTAAGGTAGAATATGAAAACATTTAAATTATCTATTATCGCATTGGCCCTAACTGGATTAGTAGGATGTTCTACCGTAAGACCATTAGGTAGCACAATGACCAAAGAAGAAGCTGTAGTTTCCGAAACTATCAACAAGAGCTTCTCACAAATTCCAGCACCTGCAGGAGCACCTATCACTATTGCAGTCTACGGTTTCAAAGACCTAACAGGACAACGTAAACCTAGCAATACATTGAGCTTGTTCTCAACTGCGGTTACACAGGGCGCAGAAGCTTATCTAATTAAGAGTCTACAAGAAGTTGGTAGCCGCCAATGGTTCACGGTTGTTGAACGTGTTGGCCTAGACAACTTGTTGAAAGAGCGTCAGATGATCAAACAGACACGTGAGATCTACGAAGGCGCAAATGCCAAACCTTTACCTCCACTACAGATGGCAGGTGTTATTTTAGAAGGCGGCATTATTGACTATAACAGCAATACACTAACAGGCGGCACAGGTGCTCGTTGGTTAGGTATTGGGGCACAAACTGCTTACACACAGGACTTAGTCGTAATTAGTTTACGCTTAGTCAGTGTGCAAACTGGTGAAGTGTTAACAACCGTTACGGTAGAGAAAAATCTACTCAGTACCGCAGACGGTGTTACGGCGTTGAGATTTTTCAACCAAGCAACAAAGGCATTTGAATTTGATTCTAGCCAGACTTTTAACGAGCCAGGTAACTATGCTCTAAGATCTGCAATTGAAACAGCAGTTACAGAACTGATTAAGAAAGGCGAGCGTCAAAACCTTTGGAAATATAAGGAGGCATCAAATGAGTTGGTTCAAGAGAAGACCTCGGCTAAAGGAACCCCAGAAGCTGCACCCGCATCACCAAAGTCCGATATCGGAAAAAGTGATGAAGGAAGCAAAGAAAAAAGCGGTTGGAGTAGACTCCAATTCTGGAAGTAAGGAAAAAACACGGATAAAATCCGGGAGCGAATAAAATGAAAAAGACAATTATAACAATATTATTAGCAGCGGCATTTCCAGCAATGGCCCAGACCGCTGTAACAGCACCATCTTCCCCTACCATTCCTACAATGGTAACCGTTAGCCCTAATGCCACATCGGCATTGGCAAGCGCAACAACAAACAGAATTTTCATCGACCAAAGCGGTGATAGTCCTGATGTTAATATGACCCAAGAAGGTTCTGGTAACAAAGCAGGTAGTTCTGCTCGACCAGTATACCTACGTGGCATCGATCAAACTATTGTTACCAAACAAATTGGTGCAAGTAACGAGATCATGTTAGAAGCAGTGAATGCTACAACAGGAACCGTTGGCGCTACTATCACTATTCAACAAATCGGAGACAGCAACAAAGTTGACGCTGCCTGCGGATATGGTACAGCATCTACTGGTGGCACAGCACTTACAGGTTGTAAGAGTGCCGACCTTAACTGGAAGTTCACTGGTAACAGCAACGAATTGCAATTCCGTGGAACAGGTGACGATCTTAAGAGTGCTATCGATGTAACTGGTAATACTAATAAGTTCTACATCGACGCTATCGGTGACAAGCATACACAGACTATCAAGGTTGTAGGCGACACTAACACATTTAATATTAATCAACGTTCTACAGGCGCAGCTGGTTCTAGCATCTGGGTTGACCTAGCTGGTAACAGCAACAACATGACTATTAGTCAAACAGGAACTATTGATAATGTATTGAATATTAAGAGCGTTTCTAACTCAGGCGTTTTCAATATCACACAGAAGAATTAAGGAGCTCCGATGAGAGCAGCAGTTCTACTTCTGAGCTTATTGCTAGCCAGTAATGTTTGGGCGGATATAGGATCCGTTACTGAGCTTACTGGCTCTGCTTTAATTAAGCGAGGAAAAGATACTATTACCGTGACAAAGGGAACACTTGTCCAAATGAACGACAAAGTGGAAACTAAGAACGGAAAAGTAAAAATTGTCTTTAAAGATAATACTAACGTATCTGTCACAGAATCTAGCTCTCTTATCATTGACGACTTTGTCTATGATCCAAAGTCCGGAGCAGGCAAACTTAATCTTAAAGCAGCAGCAGGCACGGTTCGTTACGTTTCGGGAAACATTGCACACAACAATCCTAATGCAGTAAACATTAAAACTCCTACGGCAGCAATTGCTGTTCGTGGTACCGATTTTGTTATGGCAGTGGCTGAAACAGGATCTAGTATGATCATGTTAATGCCTACTTGTGAAATAGAACAAAACATTAATCTAAAAGGATTAACCTGCGGAAGTGGTGCTATTGATGTAGAAACACCAGCAGGTATTGTTAAACTAAACCGTCCCTATCAAGCTACCTTAGTTGAAACATTAAACGGGGCACCCAGCCCTGCTGTTATTGTCGCTCTTAACGGTATGGCCATTGGCAACAATTTAATGATTAGCCCTCCACGTACAACAACAGGGTTGAACGTTATACAAGCTGCTCGTGCTGCCGCTGAGAAAACAGGTGATTCTAAGAAAGACGATAAGAAAGATCGTAGAGACGGTGAAGACAAAGAAGACAAAGAAAAAGAACACGAGCGTCAAGTAGCAGGCAAAGAAGAAAAAGGTAGCAACAGAAGTTATAAGCAAGGGCGCAGTGCCAACGAGAGCGACGAAGACATAGCCAACGGAACTAAGGTAGGTTTAGATGTTGCCGGCAACAAAGACGCACTAGCTAACGACGTAGCTTCAGTAAGCGAAACAGAAAATCCATACGTTAAGAAACTATGGAAAGACAAAAGCGAAACTCAACAAATAGGTTGGCAATATGAAAGTCTAAGTCCTAACAGCCGCAACTATGCTAACGTTGTTTTACCTATGAGTACTCAAATTCAAGTAGTGGTTACTCAAGATATGCAAACCAACTCTTGGAGTTTTGCAGCCAACGGCGGCAAGCCTCAAGGTCAAATCGTTATTAATCAGAGCTTCAGATGAAAAAAATATTATTAACTCTAATGTTATTATGCTCTAATGCTTTGGCTCAGACAGGATTTGAAACAGGGAACTTAACTGGTTGGACTACATCCGGTGCTGACATTGTTGCTAGTCAGGCATTAACAAACTACACAGCAGGCGGCGGGAAAACTTGGACTATTAATCCCTATGGAAGTTGGATGGGTAAACTATATCCATCAGGTAGTGTTCAGTTTGACGCTGCTACATCAAGCCTAGGTTTAAGTTCTACAGAAAATTCAGCAATTAAAAGTTATCTGCAATTTCAGGCTAGTAACGGCGGTGGCGGCAATCCAACGCCGACTAATGCTAGTTGGATGAAACGCACAATGACATTAACAGCAGGTACCACTTATTCATTTGCGTGGAACTATCTAAGCACAGACTATACACCATTCAACGACGGATCTATGATTACTTTGGTTCACGCTACCAATGCTAGTATTACTCCTACCTTAAACAATAGTCAAAAGCGTTATGGTTTGTTAGGATTTACTAACCTAGGAACCGGAGAATATGCTACAGGCAGTTACGGTTCAACTGGTTGGCAAAAGGCTGTATTCACCGTTCCTGTTACAGGTGAGTATGTGTTAGGATTTGCTACATTTAACTTAGGTGATACAGCATTAAGTCCTATGTTGTTTGTTGATGAAATACAAGGAACAACAACATTAAACGGTGCTACGTTTGCACCAGTTGATCCTAATCCTGGATCAACCGCTCCGCCTGCAACCGCACCTACGACCCCGCCAGTTGTGATTAAGCCAATTTATAACGGCAGCGCCAATTTGTACACAACTAATATTGTGCCTACAAGCTATAACAGCCCAAATGGCGAGGGTGCCGCTAATGCTTTTGACAATGACCCAAACACTAAGTATCTAAACTTTGACAAGAAGAACGCAGGTGTTACAATCAAACTAAATCAGGGTCGTGTGGTCAGCGGATTTAAATTAACTACAGCTAATGACTTCCAAGGTCGTGATCCTACCAGCTATAAACTCTATGCCAGTAACGATGGTAAGACTTGGGACAAAATAGGAGAAGGCGCCCTGACACTCAGCGACACTAGATTCGCAGTCAGTGATATGATTACGGTAGCTAACACACAGCCCTACTTCTATTACTTTATCTACTTCCCAACTACCAAGTCTGGTGAAGGCTGCGGACTAAACTGCGACTCAATGCAGATCGCTGAAATCACATATTACTACGACGAAAACAATACAACTACTAGTGTAGACGCAACACCAAGTGGCGGCACTATTGCCAATCCGGGAACACCTGGCTCTACTGCTGTAGGTATGGAACCTCAGTGGCCTGCTACCAGCGATATCACAGCAGGACAAACTGCACAACGTAATGCAGCTAAGAATCGTGTGTCTAACGTTGTATTAGGTAATAGTTTATACCTTGAACAGAAAATTGGCAGCAGTAACAATGCTGTAACTATTGAACAAACTGGAAACTACAATAAGATTGCAGGCATAGGCGGTGCCACGTATGCAGTCATAGACGGTGACAATAATACGGTCAACATTAAGCAAGGTGATACATTAGGTAAGAACTTAATTGAGTTCAGCATTACAGGTAATACTAATAATGTTACATTATGGCAGTCACGTAATCCTACTTCAGGCTTACAAGACGGCAGCGAAAGCGGCGGACATTATATGGGGTTGAATATAAACGGTAGCTCAAATACACTATCATTAAAGCAGAGCAACGATGGTGGCAATACCAGCGGACACTTTGCTTATGTAGATGTTACTGGCAACAGCAATACAGGAACACTAAAGCAAATGGGCAATAGTGAAAAAACTTTCTTTGGTATTGTAAACGGTAGCACTAATGTATTTGATATTACCCAGCAAGACACAGGTGCAAAATATTTTGACCTTGCTTTAACTGGAAACGGGCATAATGTTAATGCTAACCAAAAGGATACAGGCAGTCACAAAGCTACCGTTAATTTAACTAATGCTGGCGGTGCTAGTAATGTAACCTTAATTCAGCAAGGTAGTACAGCACAGAATATCAATATTACACAACAATGTGCTACGCTAGGCGGTTGTAGCGTGTCAGTAACACAGGGTACAGGACCGTAAAACACGATAAATAGTAGTATGAAAAAAATACTGCTAAATCCCTGGACTTCGGTCTTTACTCTAATCTTAGTAGTCTTAATACGTTTCTGGGACCCCAGTTTCGTTGAAAGCGTTAGACTACGTTATTTTGATCAACTGATTACAAATCAAACTCCAGTTGATATTCCTGTTCATACTATAAACATAGACGAATCAGCGTTAGACAAATATGGTCAGTTCCCTTTCCCTAGAGGAACATACGCAGAAATTATCAACGACTTATATAAGCGAAATGCAGGCCTAGTAGTATTCAACGTAATGATGCCGGAGTTTGATCGTTTTAAAGAAGACGGTCAACTGGCAGCATTGATGAAACAATATCCTGTTGTTCTTCCTGCTGTAGGATCTACCAAAGAAAAAAATATTCCTAGAAAGCACGGGGTAGGAGTTGTTGGCCAAGACCCTGCTGGACGAGTTGTGGAATATCCAGGAATCATTTCTAATATTCCGTTGCTGACAAACAATGCCGCAGGTGTAGGCGTTGCTAATACTTTTCCAGAAGTAGACGGTGTTGTTCGTCGCATGCCTTTGGTAATCTTTAGCGGTGAACAAATACATCCTTCTATAGCATTAGAAACGCTACGTGTAGCGGCAGGGGATCCTAGCTTTCAAATTAAGATCGGAGACATGGGAGTTGAAGCTCTACGTGTTCCTAAGTTTGGAAAAATTGAAACAGATGACATCAGCAGAATTTGGGTTGACTGGTCAAAGAAGCCTAAAGAACACAGCCTAACAAAGTTACCAAAAGATTTCAATGGCGAGATTGTTATTGTCGGTTTAAGTGCTGCTGGTCTAGTACAGCCTGTGGCAACTGCTCGAGGTGAAGTATGGCCACAAGATATGCAGGCCAGTGTACTAGGAACATTGATCACACAGACAAATATTCAACGTCCAGGGTACGCAGACACCCTTGAGATAATAACATTAGTAGCATTAGGTCTGCTAATTATTGGAATTTCAAGGTGGACTTATGTCGGACTTTTTACAACTATTGTTGGGATCTCTGCCTCTGTTGGCGGTTCTCTGTTTTTGTTTTATAACGGATCAATCTTGGCAGACGCGACACTACCTACGGTTGGCCTTCTTGTCGTGGCTCTTCATTGTTATGGGGTTAAGTTTGTAAGCGAGTTCTTACAGAAACAACAGATCCGTAAACAATTTCAAAGTTACCTTAGTCCAGACCTTGTTGCTAAATTGATCAAGGATCCTAGTCTATTAAAACTAGGCGGCGAAGAGAAAGAACTAAGTATCATGTTCACAGACGTTCGTGGCTTTACTAGTATCAGTGAACACTATGGACGCGATGTGCAGGGCTTAACCAGTATCATGAATCGTTACATGACTGCCATGACCCGTACTATTTTAGAAACAGGCGGTACACTAGACAAGTACATCGGTGATGCACAGATGGCTTTCTGGAACGCACCCTTAGATGAAACAAAACACTGCAAGGATGCAGTAAGAGCCGCATTAGAAATGTTAGGGAGTTTAGATGCGTTTAATGATAGTATTAAAGAAGAAGGTGTTCCAGCCTTTGGCATGGGCATTGGTATTAACACTGGCGTTGTCGTTGTTGGTAATATGGGCAGCGAGCAACGTTTTGATTATACTTGTCTTGGCGATGCTGTCAATCTTTCATCCAGACTTGAGGGACAGAGTAAAAACTATGGCGTCCTCATTGTTCTTGGTCCCGTAACTGCTGAACGTGTTGAAGGCGAATACTTTACACTACCGTTAGATTGTATTGCTGTTAAAGGTAAGAAAGAAGGTGTTGATATTAGTACGGTATTCTATAATCCAACAGACTCTTCTGAACTAGCAAAATGGCAGCATGACAGAGCTGTACATAATCTAATGTTGGAAAACTATCGTAAGCAAGAGTGGAAAAAAGCCGAAGCACTAATTGAAACTCTAAAAGGAAAGTTCAACGGACAAATGGATCACTACTATGATCTATGGTTAGAACGTATTGAGGAGATGCGTAATGCTAATTTACCCGCAGATTGGGACGGTGTCTTCAGAGCAACTTCTAAGTAATATGTTAGACCAATACGCTTTACTTTGGATTAAGATGTATTACTGGCCCTACTTCGTGGCTGGAAATTTAGATAATTGGAAGGATATCATGGGTTTAAGTCTTAACGGTCTCAAACCCATGTGCAATCGTTAATCGTCGCCTGCGGCGTCTTTGATTTCTTGTTTAGTAGCTTTACGTTTAGGACCGATCGGCGGGAGTGGTTCACTAACTCTGTTAATTTCTTGTTCAGCTTTGATACGCTCGTATTCAATGGTTTTACCACGTAGTTCCATGACCGTTTCAACTTTTTGATTCAATCTTATAAGATCATTGTCCAACATACGAATGCGATCAATAAGAGCAATAAGAGTTCCATTGGCCTGTCCTATAACTGGTTTAATTTCTGTGGTTACCCAAGTCCAAACATAGTAAATGAAATAACCCATGCCGCCTGCGGCAACAATGGGGAAACCATACTTGTTTACTAGATCTACTACATCCATTTTAATCTTTCCTCTGATCTGATTGTTCTGCTCTGCTTATCCTATCGTAATCGGGTTGCAGTCCTAGAGCGTGACTTACCTTAACATCAATACGCTGTAGTTGATTTGTCATAGTATCAACTCTGCTGTCCAATCCTTTAATAATACCGCCCATTCCGTTCACACTACTTGTTACACCAGCTAGGATAAACTTTAGTGTTAAAAATACAAAATATCCAGCTGCCATTGCTCCAGCAATTGGAAAACCCAATTCTGCTACTAGTTTGAAAAAGTCACCCATGATCCGCTCCTAAATTACCACCTTGTTTGATAAATTTTACCAGGGGATCAACCTTCTTTAACATAGCTTGCCCGTCAACATTTGTGACTACGAAATAGTCGCCGTGTTTCCAGCCCAATTTATCTATGTTTATTTCTTCGTCCAAAACTATACGATCTGGAAAAAGACTCCAATTGTAGTCTACATATTTCATTACCGATTCGCTCCCGGGTTTGATTTATATGTGTATTTAACCCTATTGACAAATTTTGGTTTAGAGCGTATAATAACTACATAAACCTAACAGGAAGCAGCATGAAGATTAAGCTAGTATCAGATTTGCACTTGGAATTTTCAGACATCAACATCCAAAATAACGACGGCTGTGATGTGTTAATTCTTGCAGGCGACATTATGGTTGCCGCAGATCTTCATGATCATCCTGCCGCAGATTTTAATCCTTATAGCCAGGGTGCATTTGCTGATCTTGGACGTAAACAACAGCGTGTTCAACGATTCCGTGATTTCTTGAAACGTTGCAGTTTCCAATTTCCGCACGTGATCTATGTTATGGGCAATCATGAATTCTATCATGGTCGCTTCTATGATAGCATCGATCATATGCGTGAAGAATGTGCTAGATTTCCTAACATCTATATGTTAGAAAACGACACTAAAGTTATCGATGACGTAACATTCATCGGAGGCACATTGTGGACTGATATGAACAAGGGAGATCCGTTGACTATGCATGCCATTGAAGGTATGATGAACGACTTCCGTATCATTCGTAACGACAAACGCAACTATGCCGCTATGAGTTCACGAGATGTTGTAGATCGTCATGCACGTACATTGAAGTATTTTAGGTCAGTGCTGGCTGAACAGCACGACAAGAAGTTTGTTGTAGTTGGACATCACAGCCCTAGCTTTCAAAGTGTGCATGATCAATACAAACATGAAACATTGATGAACGGTGGTTACCACAGCGACTTGAGTGAGTTCATTCTTGACCATCCTCAGATTAAGCTGTGGGTACACGGACATACACATCATCCTTTTGATTACATGATTGGTGAAACACGTATTGTCTGTAATCCACGTGGTTACGAATCGGACGGATACAGCGAGGAAACTGGCTGGAATCCTAACATTGTATTGGAAGTCTGATGTATATCTTTTCCGATGAGTGGAAGCAGTTTAAGCCGCCTGATGATGTTCTGCAACAATGTCATCAGGTGCTTATCACAGACAACGATGCAAAGGCGGTAGGCGAACCATTTTGGAAAATCAAGAAGTGGTGTCGAGACAACTGCAAAAGTTTTGTTTGGTTCGACGTCACAGATGTCAGCGATTCTAGTTATGTATGGGATGAAATTGCCGCATACTACTTTGCTGACGAAAAAGATGTCTTAATGTTTACAATGAAATACAAGAGCGGAAAATGAACAAACGACTAAGAGACTTTGAAAAAGAAAGTGGACTCGATATTTACGGACTCGGAGCAAGACGTGACAAGTGGGAAAAGGCTCTGGAAAAATACGCCGAGTTGGTTGTCAAGGAATGTATTGCAATCTTAGATGAAGACGACGGTGCTACACATCACCGTGAGTTATTGTTAGAACATTTCGGAGTTAAAGAATGAGCAACGAAGAATTAATTAAACATCTGCGTGGTGTGCAATATGTTATAATCAACACTTGCTACGGTGGCTTTGGTCTTAGTGATCGTGCCATTCGCGAGTATAAGCAAATGGCAGGTATCACAGATCCTTCATGGTATGATCGAGATGTTCCTCGTGACGATCCCTACTTGATTAAAATTATTCGTGACCTAGGGATGGCTGCGAACGGCGTTCATGCTAATCTCAAGATTGTTGAAGTGCCTCCAGACGTTGAATGGGAAATTGAAGAGTACGACGGCAACGAATGGGTTGCTGAGAAACACAGGACGTGGCGATGACCCTAGTTGCTGTACCAGGAGGATGGGTCCGGATGAGAAAGACCGTAGTAAATCATTGGCGGTTTCATGACGGAGTAACTCCCATTAACCCTGGAAATCCTTTTGGTGAAATAATCCCCCCTCGTAGTTGGTATTGTTGGATATATCCGAGCAATGAACAAGAGTTTTTAGAATGGATGAGTCGTATGTGCCCTACCGCAGATGTCTGTCATCGTTTTAATTCGGG
>Ga0078894_10000899_pt1 | contig 21429 bp, 42 predicted proteins | sample LauGreSu1BDMLBSD_2_FD_67506 | JGI IMG/M metagenome (GOLD analysis project Ga0078894, IMG submission 67506) | Freshwater lake microbial communities from Lake Michigan, USA - Su13.BD.MLB.SD (version 4) (version 4) | ecosystem: Environmental > Aquatic > Freshwater > Lake | place: Lake Michigan... | reverse complement strand
CAGCTCCTCGGCTGCCGCATCCTGGAGGTGGAGAAGAACCGCTTCGGCGGCGCTGGCCACATCTTCTTCCTCGCCCTCCGCCAGGACGGTTTCACCGAGGTGCAGCGGGTGTGCATCAGCTAGTCAGCATCGGGTCGGCGGTCAATAGTGGCCGCCGACCAACACACACACACAAGGAGGAAAGCATGAAGATCTCTGAGCTGATGCAGATTCTGGCGGACGCCATCAAGACGCACGGGGACGTGCCCGTGATGGTGCCAGTCATCGACGACCCGAACACCCTGGACGAGCCCATGGACGTTGCGGTCCTCGATGGCGACGAGACCGATCCCGACTACTCTCAGCCCATCGGCCACCCACCCGGCCGCTACCTTTACATCGGCGGCCAGTGCTGACCTGCTGACATACAGGAGGTGCGACATGCAGTTCTACAGCTACGTGACCAACGATCCCAAGGCACCCGGCATGGCGGACGATTCGGTCGGGACGATGGGCAGGACAATCGACCGCGACCTCAAGACGCTGCGGGGCGTGATCAACAGGAACAGGAGGGCGTGGCCCGGGAGGTGCTTCAAGGTCTTCAGCTTCACCAACTTCTACGACAACAGCACGTTCAAGCTTCTCCACATCGAGATTCCCTAGCACACAGGAGACAGCAATGAATCTCTACCGAGGGCACCACGTCACCCTTCAGTACTCCGGCATCCCTGAGAACGATGAGCTCATGGTCGCACTGATCGCGCTGGACCGCTCCTGCAGGTACGGCAGCGGCGGCGGCTTCTTCATCTCGGCGATCGATCCCAAGTCCAACGTCCCCGCCAAGCTGCGGGCGGAGCCCGACGGCCCCTTCGAGACGCTGTACTACGCCGACGGCAAGTGGGTGGAGGGCGACAAGCTGGCATGGGAGGACGATGTGTACGACGACGACGAGGAGTGCGAGTGCGGGGACTGCAACCCAGATCAACAGATCAACGCTTAGACAGCAACAACAAGCCAGAGCAACAAAGGAGACAACATGACCGTCGCAGAACTGATCGAATCCCTCAAGGCCCTCCCCCAGGACATGCAGATCCAGGTCCTGGACTCGGAGGAGGATGGTCCCGTCGACATCGTCCAGGTCTCCCGAGGAACCTGGGGCGGGGATCTCGCTGAAGAGCAGGAGGATCGCCTCGAGGCTGAGTACGGGGAAGAGGAGATTCCCGAGGACGTCTACAGCGGTCTCACGGACTACGACACTGAGCGATTCTACCAGGAAGATCAGACCGGCAAGATCGCCGTGCTGGTCACCTGGTGATCACAGTCAACCCAAGGAGCACACACATGAAGAACTTCATCTACATCATCGGCACCACGGACGACTTCGAGAGCATCGAAGACCTCAAGAACACGTACTTCAACGGCGAAACCGAGCGCAACATGTCGGCCTTTCCGGTCAGCCTGTCCGAGGCCTGCAAGGTGGAGGGGTACGACACGCTGGAGGAGATCGCCACGATGATCGGCCGCGGCGAGGCGATGAGCGCCGACTGGTGCCTCGACGATACCCTCAGCTGCCTGCTTGAAGCATGACCAACAACAACAACAGCAACAACACACACACGGACGGAGCGAACATGACCAAGGAAGACTTCATCAACAGCCTCAGCAACCTCAACGTCAAGTTCCTCGACAGCGAGGGCGACATGAAGTGGGCGGCCCAGAAGCTCCGCGAGATGGCGGAGGAGGTCGAGGGGTGGAGCGAGAGCAGCGAAGAAGGGGAGGAGTGACACATGACCAGCAACATGAACACGCTGGCCCACCTCGAGGCTGCGCAAAAGACCGAGCTGGACGCCTTCAAGAGGACGCTCAGCGAGCTGGACGAGACCGACATCGACAACCTGATGCAGCTGCTGTCAGTGGCAAGAGACGCGATGATGATGGGCGGCAGGGTCGAGGAGCTTCGGTGCCTCTCGATCAACGCCTGCAGGATCGGCGGCGCGATCGAGGGGTTCTACTGCGTCAACTACAAGAAGGAGGGCGAGTGATGTTCAGAAGGCACAGAGAGCTCATGGATCGGATCTTCGCCGGACTTCGGGGCCGCCTCGACATCACGGTCTGCCACCCCGACATCGCGGGGCGGCTGATCGTCAGGGGATGCACCATCAACGCTGAGGAGCACCGGTGGGAGAACATGCCCACGGAGATGCGGGTGCCTCGCATGGTCTACTGCTGCGTGCCGGCCTGGGACGAGGCTGCTGATTCGGTCTTCGTCTTCGCGGACGAGGTCGCGATCGTGGACGCTCCAGCGGACATGGTGGTCGACGCAATGCTCGACATGATGTACGAGGCGGGCCTCGAGGGCGCGGTCGACCGGCTCGAGAACCCAGTCGAGACGATGACCTGGGACGGTGATGACGAGGAGGACATGGGCACCCTCGAGGGAACGCCAGATGCCGATCTATAGGGTCGGCGACCTGGTGGAGTGGAAGCACCTAAGAGAGACGAGAGAGGACACAACTGTTGGCGTCATCGTGGAGATAAGAGAATACCGATTTGCTGGACGACCGCTTGCTCTCGTCCTCTGGGGGAGCGGACCGTACGACATGCCGGGCAAGAGACAGCTGCACGCCGTGTCAGAGCTGGAAGTGCTAGAGACATCAATGTCGTAGGAGAAAACAATGCTCTGCGAGACAATCACAGTCAACAGGCTCGAGCCAGGAGAGCTGGTGTCGATCAGAGAGGAGTATCGGCCCACCGGTCTGATTTCTGAGGATGACGCTGCAGGCATCGTCCTGCGGGTCGCACACCACGGAGAAAAGCTCATAGCTGACGTCCTGTTCAGCACAAGAACCCTCAGCATCTCTCTTCCAACGTACTGGCTGAATAGGCACGTCAACAGTTAACACACACAGACAAGGAAGGTGAGTCATGGCAATCGAAGTGACTGAGTCCGGCGCGATCGTGGCGACCGGCGATGGAATCAAGGTCTTCCAGCTTCTCGCCCTCAAGGGCGCGCTGAAGATGGAGGCGATCGGCATGAAGCGGCGCGGCAAGTCCGCCCTCAGCATCGTCAAGTCCATGACCGGACTCAAGGCGCGGACCGCGGAGGACATGGTCCCCAAGTACGATGGGTGGCTGCAGGCTCAGGGAATCCTCCAGTAACAACCACAAACAACAGCAAGAACACAAGGAGGCAATCGTGGGTTGTGATATACACGGTTATTGGGAATTGTATCATCCTCATTTCAAGCGCTGGATCGCCTTCAGGATGATCAACGACGGACGGAGCTACAACTGGTTCGGAATCCTCTCCGGCGTCCGAGGTGACGGACCCCACGTAGCGTCGATCGAGGACGCTGGGCCAAGCTTCAGGGGCAAAAGCACAAAGGACATCACCGAGGAGCAGATCACCTCGGACGACGAGGACTTCAGCGTCGTCTGGTGCAGTTACGTGGCCCAGTGGGGAGAGGACCTTCACAGCTTCACCGTGGTCCCCTACGACGAGGTGAGGAAGGCGAACGCGATCTACAGGTTTTGCCAGATGCAGAACATCTATCCCGTCTCTCTCACTCAAGCGCAGATCGAAGAGATTTGCGACCCAGACTTCGGTCTGGAGGACGATGATGAGCTTCTCTCCGACCCAGACGACGAGGACCCACGCAACGATCGCGAGCCTCTCCCCGGCCCGAACGACATCATCGATCGCCTGATCCTGGACATGAAGCGGGATGCGGACTGGGAGGTGCATCCCAAGAACCTTCCCATGAACGTTCCGCTCGGAGAGATCATCGGAACATACGACCCAAAGGAGGTGGCCAAGCTCGTTCGAATGGTCGTCGCTTACGACAACTAAAAAAAAGAAACTTTCCTGTACATCTAAAAGAAACTGCAGTATAACTTTAGTGCAGCTTCGGCTGCGAAGACTCACCCAAGGAGAAAGACATGTCCTACAAGAGCCTCATCGAGACCAAGGGTCTCTCCTCCCTCATCGGCAACACCCCCGACGAGAAGATCGCCGAGCTGGCCGGCCTCAACAAGGAGACCGTCCGGACCTACCGCCTCCGTCGCCGCATTCCGGCGCGCTGGCTGGGAGAGAAGGAGGTCACCAGCACCAGCATCCCGGCCCTCGCGGGAATCACTGTCGAGCCGACCCCGGCGACCAGCACCGCTCCGACGCCGGTCGCGGCGCCCACGCAGACCAGCAGCGTCCCGAGCTACTACACCTCGCAGATCGTGACCTCCGAGGACGGAGGCGGCAAGACCACCACCAACATGGGCGCGGCGCAGAACATCATCACGGTCTACACCCCGAGCCAGACCGCGCGGACCAAGACCAAGGCGCGTGTCACCCTCAGCATCCAGCACGGTGAGGACAGCATCCTCACGCTGAAGGGCAAGGCGGTCCACACCCTGTTCCGCGTCCTCTCCGCCCACTACGGACGGCCCCTCCCCCGCAACGGGTGGGACGACTGAGCTCAACGGCTAGAGACCAACGCAGGGCTGGAAGCGCCGACCCACATGAAGGACGCTTCCAGCCCTGCTCTTTTCACACAAGCAGGAGGCAGCATGCAGACAGACGATCAGACGATCGAGTGCGGGATCCAGGAGGCCATTCCGGAGCCGACGACCTACGATGAGCTCCTTGGGCACCCATCCATCAACTTCTCCTACCTCAGGTCCCACGTCCTCTGGGAGGCGGCGGCCTTCATCCGAGTGAATCCCGGGTGCAGGCTGCGTGAGATCAACGAGCACCTCCTCAGCGTCTACCCGCACGGCAGGCCCGCACGCTACAAGGTCGGAAGAGGGATTCTGGAGCGGGCCGAAATCGCCAAGCACCAGGCACGAGATCTCTCACAAGACCTCCACAAGTCGGGGTACTACATCACCGACCGCGGTCTGCTCCTCCTCAGCGGGCCCAAGCCCAAGTACACGCGAGAGAAGCCGAAGGTCCACTCAGCGATGTGGGCACTCGTTCCTGAGGTCGGCGGCATGTACGCTCCTCGCGGGCGAAACACGTGCTTCTACGTTGAGCGGCAGTCTGAGACGGGTCCTGTCCTGACCTACGGCGGCAGCGTGCCCAAGGACTCAGTCATGATCCTGCTCGACGTCCAGAACGTGAGCGTGATGGACGGCGCGGAGCACTTCCGCCTCTTTGGTGGCCCAATTGCCTACGGCTACGCAGAGTTCATGGTGGACGGCAAGAAGGTGCACATCGACGTGTCGCAAGTCAAGCTGCTGGGTCGCAGGCTCAAGCGAAAGTCTTGACTAGGGGAGAGAAATGAGCAATGATCCTTACTGGTTTCGACCCGAGGAAAAAGAACCCTTTCCGTGGCGAGTAGTGATCGTGCTTGTGCTGATTGCGGCCAGGTGCACCCAGATGGTGATGCATGACAAGTCACAAAAGGAGGCAGCACGACGCGCTGCAGAGCAGGCAGCTCAACAGGAGCAGATCCGCGAAATGGTCGAGCACTCCCTGGACATGACCAAGTTCATCAGGACAGATCAGGATTCTGCGACCGAAGAAGCAACAACCAACAAAGACGGCGAGGTGAGCAATGCCAATCAGTGAGGGTGCCAAGACGGGAGTCGTCGGTCAGGAGGGCTTCATCCTGGTCGCGATCGCTGAGGACGGCAGCGAGGAGGTCCTCCTTGCCCTGACCGGAGAGGGAGCTGAGGACGGCATCAACGCGGCTGCACGCAAGGCGATGATGGACCACGACAGGCTGGAGGTTCGCCTGGGCATCGCGCCGATCGACCTCACATGGCACTGAGCGGTGCCAGCTAACGCACACACACACACACAGGAGGCAATCATGGGATACACGACGGAGTTCAGCGGCCTGGGATTCTGGACTGACAAGCCACTCAAGGCGGAGCACATCGCGTACATCAACAGCTTCGCTGACACGCGGCACATGCTGTACGACATGACGCTGATCAGGCCGAGTCCGACTCGCGCCGCTGTGGATGTTCCAGACGAGGCGGCCTTTGTCCTGGAGGAAGACAAGCTGGAGACCGAGGCAGTCAGTCGCGACCCCTCTGGACGTCCCTCCATTTACCGACTCCCCTCAATCGACGTCAACAAGACGCCGCCGGGAGTCCCGAGCCTCTGGTGCCAGTGGCGCGTGAACGAGGACGGCAACATCCACTGGGACGGCGGAGAGAAGTTCTACTGCTACGACGAATGGCTCGTCTGGCTGATCGAGATGCTGCTCAAGCCCTGGGGCTACGTCCTGAACGGCACTGTTGACTACCAGGGAGAGGACGGCGACGACTACGGACGAATCATCGTGGCGCACAACGAAGTGACAAACGTCTTCCAGTGGAAGGGAGGTGAGTGATGGCACGCAAGGTGATCAAGAAGGGCGAGGCACCGAAGGTGGAAGTTGTTGTCGCGGACATCCCCGCGCAGGAGGTCAAGCTGACATGGAAGATGAGGGAGCACCCAAGCGGGATGAGGGAGTGGACACAGCCCGAGGCGACGCAGGACAGCAGGGACCTGTCCATCCACTGGTTCAACGAGGTGTGGGGGCACACGGTGTCGATCGATCGGGCGACGTCCACGGTGTCCCACTTCGCGACATCGGAGCAGGCGATGGCGTTCTGCGAGGGGATCGTGAGGAGCCGCAGGGCACCAAAGGCGAGGAAGTCAGCCGCGCGTCAGGCTGCATCATCCTGATCCTGGACGCGGCGGTGAAGGCGGCGTCAATCATCTTCTGGTACGTGGCTCTCACGTGCGTGGGATTTGACGATCTTGTTCGCAACATCAAAAACATGTGGAGGTGAGGCATGTTCGTGAGGCCTAGGACCGGAGACCTCGTCGAGGTCGAGCCCGGATGGATGCACTCGGGAAAGATCGGCATGGTCATGCGGTCGGATCCCAATGACGGAATGGTGAGGGTCCTGCTGCAGGGAGGTAGGCGCGTCGAGTTCATCTACCTGCACATGCTCATCGTCCTGTCGCGAGTTGAGGCATGAGACACGATAAGCCCCCAGCAGGCGGGAGGCCAAGGTGAAACCCAAGTCGAGCGAGAGATGACAACCGCGAGCTGGCAGCTCAGGCCGGCGAGGAGGCGCTGAGCCTCCACAACCACACACACAAACGGAGTTTTCAATGAGAGAGATCGCACACGGCATTAAGAAGGGCGACTTTGTCCAGTGCAAATTCGTCGAGAAGCTCTTCAGCCCGACGGGCAACACCATCGTGGGATACGCGACGTACAACGACACCTTCCTCGTCACCGAGGGAGCGACGAGCAACTTCTTCCAGAGCCACGTCGAGGTCCTGCATCTGCGGCTGGGACGCGTGATGATCAGCTCGGGCTGCCTGGAGGTGATCAGTGCGGCCGGGTGACCTGGTCCAGGTTCGAGACAACACGGGAGGTCCTGTCCGGAACCTGATTCCCGGGCTTTCCTACGCCCTCGGCATCGTCATCCCGCCCGGAACTCCCGCCGTGGTCCTCGAGACGGGACCCACGAAGTCCCGGGTCCTGCTCGGTGACAAGCAGCTCTGGATCTACAACAATGACATGGAGGTGGTCAATGAAACCCGGTGATCTCGTCAGGGTGGCCAAGCGCTTCTCCAAAAACCGTTTTTACCGGGTCCCGGTCTTCAACGATGGCTCCGCCGCCCTCGGTGTCGTGACGGAGATCGACAGGCAGGAGGTCAACGCCCTTGTCCTCATCGACGGGCATCGCACCTGGGTGGTCCTCAAGAACCTGGAGGTGGTCAATGCAGAAGGGTGATCTCGTCTTCATCATGGGCGATCCGGGTCGTCCCATCTTCGGGACCCGCACCGTCGGGGGTCTCAACTGCACAGAGATCATCACGCATGGAACACCCGCGCTGGTGGTCGATGTGGACATCCTCGACCGCGCGGCCAAACGGGTCCACGTCGAGGTCCTCGTCCAGGGCATGACACTCTGGGTCTACGGCGGATTCGTGAAGGCGTCCAATGAAGAGGGTGACCTCGCGGTGGTGATCGACGAGGCTTGAGCGTTCCAGACAAACACAAGCCAAAAGGAGGAGAAACATGGTGGCAAGCGTCAGGGTGGGAGACCTGATCAGGATCAAGGAGGGGTGCGGCGAAGAGGGAAAGATCGCAATCGTGACCAAGTGGCCGCTTGAAGACGACCGATTCTTCTGCTGCGTGTTCCTCGAGGGCTCACGCACTGTCGTGAGCCTGTACTGGGTGGAGGTGATCAGTGAGGGCGGGTGATATCGCGCACGTTTGGACCCATCCCAGCCATGTGGGCGGGGACTTTCCGCAGCCGCGGAGGGTCAGGCTGATTCGCTCGAGCGACTGGTTTGGAAAGACGCTGTGGCGCTGCAAGTTCATCGACGAGCGCTTTGGCGGAGAGCTGGACTTCAACGAGGACTGCATGCTGGTGGTCCAGGAGGCTGAGAGTGGAGGAGAAGTGGGATAGCTCCGGCAACGTCATGCAGGGCGACCTGCGGCTGACCCACCGCAACAGCCCGTTCCTCGTCCTCGCAGTGGGCGACAGGACGTCTGAGATCTTCATGGCGGGCGAGGTCATGACTGTGACGACAGCGGGCATCGCCAACGTCAGCTGGCTCATCTCTCGTGCGGACAGGCCAAGGGAGGATTGAGGCATTCACAGCACACACACACAAGGAGGCACACTATGGCACGCATCGACATCGGCGACCTTCGAAGGATGCTCATCGATCGTTTTCTCTCAGACGGCGAGTTCTACGACGTCGTCGCAAACGTCAAGCAGGACGACCTTCTGCTCGTGGTCGGCAAGCCGCACCTCAGCGCCGTGGCGCGCGGTCGCCTCGAGCGCATCTGGAACATCAACCCCAAGAGCGAGCCCCGCTCCTGCACGGTCGAGGAGGCGGTCGCGCTGGAGGTGATCGTGTCGACCGGCAAGTCGGTCGGCATGCACGGCCTCATCCCCTGCTGGCAGACAGCGCCCTTCATCAGGCTGCGCGACAGCAGGTGATCCGACTTCTGTGCATCGACTGCGCCGCTGTGAAATAATGGTCCCATGGAAGACCCACGCTTCGTCATTCCCCGCGGACTCCGCAACTTCGGCATCCTCGCCGGCCTGGTCATGATGGCGCTCGGCCTCATCATCGCCTGGCGCCGCAGCGGAATGGACGCGAGGCTGCCGCCGACTGGGTGGAGGAAGTAGCCAATAGTTAGGGCATGTCACAGCACCTGCGCAGCATAGTTCGAAGCGTGATCCTTGAGGCCCCAGGCGCGGCGACCAAGAAGGGCAAGGGTAAGCCCAAGAAGGAAGAAGAGAAGAAGGAGGAGGAGGAGAACGATGGGTATCCTCCCTACGTGACCGACCTGGAGAAGTCACGCAAGAGAACGCGACGCTTCTTCCACGACGTCTTCCACATCGCGGACAAGTACTCCAAGTACCCGGGGGTTGTGGCCGCCCAGGCCGCGCACGAGTCTGGGTGGGGCACCAGCCTAGCCGCTCGGACCAAGAACAACTTCCTCGGACTGGACAAGCTCGTCTCCCGGAATCCAGACGTGTACGAGCGACGCACCTTCAAGACGCCCGATGACTGCGTGAAGTTCTACATCAGGAACATCGAGGCCAAGCTGTCCGAGACGGACCAGGGAAGGTGGGTGCGGGAAATCATAGAGGAGATCCAGCGCAACAACTACTCAGAGGACAAGGCCTACATCAAGAAGGTGACGGACGCGATCGCTGGGCCGACAGTCGTGTTCGACTCCGAGGCAGCGTACGGAATCGCGGAGCGCGACTACCTTGCCAGATACGCGCCGGAACTCAAGGAGCTGGGCTACAGGACCGCGTTCGTCGCCCGCCCAGGAAACTAGGCGTACGACGGGTGCGGGCTGTCGTAGGTGAACGGCAGGCGGGGATTGCCGCTCCTGTCGTAGAACTCTGCGCTCGGGTTCAGGATGTTCTTCGTGACCATCTTCAGCATGGGAAGCTGCGACACCTGCCGCTCGATCTCCTCGTGCACTGCGTCGAGGAAGTCCACTATCCCGTTGTCGACGCTCTCGGGCAGGAGGGGTCGAATGGGCATGACCTTGAGCGAGCTGGGCAGCTCATAGTCGTAGTCGATGCCGCAGGCCTTTGACAGGATGGCGGCAAACGCGTATCCGTACTCTTCGATGGGAACCCTCTTGGCTCCGCCCTTGGTCCTGACGATGTGGCCCATGAACAGGCCGAGGACGTCGGTGATCTTCGTGACCACCTCGTGGGACACGACGTCGGGAAACGCTGCGCCCCTGTCGCGCTCGGACTGCAGGAGCTTCGCCCGTGCGGACGCTCGCTCCCTGTCGAACTCCATCTCCAGCTCCTGCGAGAACTTGTCCCACTCCTCGTCTGTCTGCGGGTCGTCCCTGTCGCCGAGCAGGTTGACCACGATGTCCTCGAAGCGCTCTCTCGCCTTGTCGAAGTCCACGCGCTCTGGCGCGTCCTCGGGCTGCAGGATGATCTCGAGGAAGTCCTCGATCATCGCGTCCACGAGGTCCGTGTCCCTTCTCATCGCGTTGTAGCCGGGCCGCGTCTCAGGCGCGTACCTGCCGCCCTTGTGCGCCGCTCTTCCCGCAGGGGTGTCGGACGTCGAGCGCATGCTGCTGCGGAGGGCAGCCTCTATGAGGGGATAGGCCACCGCCTTGCCCTGCCTCCGCATCGCCTCTGCGTCGTGCTGCGACCGCAGCTGGACGGCGCCCGACTTCTCGCCCACGAGCGTCGCGTAGTTGCTGCGAACGAACTCCTCCATGTGCATGTCCAGGAGCTCGAGCTCCTCGGTCAGGCGTCGGAGGGACGACGTGAACCCCTTCTTCCACTTGCCCGTGCCCGTCTCTATCTCCCTCAGCGTCCTCTCCTCGCCGCTTCCCTCGCGCTCTGGGTCGATGTTGCTCGCCTCGAGGAGAATGCGCGCGTGCGCCTCCACGCCCTGCGGCATCCAGAGCGCGTTCCTGATCTCGCGCACGATCTCGGGTCCCGTGAGCTGGCTTCCGTCGCTCGTCTCGATCGTCGTCGCGACGAACTCGCGGACCTCGCGAAGGAGGACCTCACGCGCAATCGCGTGGAGCAGAGTGCTGCTCATGTGTCGCCCCTCCTCTGGGGCCGCAAGCTTACGCCGCACGCCCGAGCGAACAGCTCTCCGTCCACCTCGATGCCCTCGCCGCGCAGCTTCCGCGTGAGGCCTGCGACGATCCTGCGCCTGTTCTCCTCGTCGTCCACCTGCACCAGGATCTCCACGATGCCCGTGATCATGTCGCGCTGATCGCTGTCCAGGGAGGCAGCGAGGTCCGCCATCGCGCTGTCTTTTGACTCACTGAGTGCGCGTCGCGCGATTGTGCTGAGCATGCGTCTAACTATGTTCAGCTGATCGTGTAAAGGGTGGGAGGGTGCGTTAAGATCTGAGCATTGGTCCTCGTAGCTCAGCTGGATAGAGCAAGTGCCTCCTACGCACTAGGTCATCCGTTCAAATCGGATCGAGGACGCCATTTGCGGGAGTCGCACAGCGGTTAGTGCACCTGCCTTCCAAGCAGGAGACGAAAGTCATCGAGGGTTCGAATCCCTTCTCCCGCTCCATATAATTAATTGGCCAGGTAATTCAGTGGTAGAATGCCGGACTGTTAATCCGTTAGTCGCTGGTTCGATCCCAGCCCTGGCCGCCACTTTCCCACCACAGGTCGCTGGATCATTCCCAGCCTCGGTCGCCATTTTCTCCCACACCTCAACAGCAAGTTACAACTTGTGTGGCGCCGTCATCCTTACCTACTACTGGGAGGGTCGCCATGGAGGAGGGAGCGAGGGGACCACGAGATAGGTCAGAAGGCAGAGCACCTTGTCGGGCAGATCGAGGCGGAGCTCAAGTACGACGAGGAGGGAAGATCCTACCTCGAGCACTCCGCGGTCATGAGGCTCGTGTTCAGGATCACAGAGTTCCTGCAGCACCTGGCAAAGAGAATATAGCAAACGTGATGTAGGAGATCCTCTGATCGCTTTCATCGTCGCTGCTGTGATCGTGTCCGTCATTGTCTCGACGGGAGGACTTCCCTACACGCAGGACAGGATCCTGCGGACCTTTCAGCTCGTCTTCCTGGCGCCCGACGTGGGTGAGCTCTGCACGCTGGTGACGCCCACGGGTCCGTCCCACGAGGCTGTCCTGTTCGAGATCAACCGCAAGATGTGTCCCAGCAGAGCGGACGTCCCCATTGGATCTCTGCTCCTGGTCGTCAGCGTTCGTGACGCCGGCGTGGCGGAGTGCCTGTGGGAGGGCAGCCTCGTGCGGCTCCCCAGGCGGTGGCTTCGCAGGGTGGGCCATGACGAGGGGTGACCTGCTCGTCATGCGCGACCCATACGATCCGTGGGGCAGTCACGTTGGGGACCCGTCCAACACGCGTGGCCCGCCCATCCTCACACCCAGGAAGTCGGGCCTTGTCCGCCAGTCAGTGAGGCTCGACCCAGGAACTCCCGTGCTGATGCTTCGCGAGCAGGGGTCCTTCGCTGTCGTCCTGTACGAGGGAAGCGAGCACTTCGTTGAGATGACGTGGGTCAAGAAGGCCTAGGCTTGTACACGTGCTCAGCAGCAGGCTAGACTCTGCGCAGGAAGGGAACAGATGAGGGCACTGCCAACAAACGCGCCGACCAATGTCGCCGCGATCGACGAGAGGGATCCCAGCGCGGGAGGCGCGTCGCACTCTTACGCTGTCCAGTGGGGAGGACCCAAGGACGTCACACGCATCCAGTTTCAGCACGGGCCGCGCGGAGTAGCGACCTCCACGGCGGGTCTCTTCGACGATGACCTGCTCGCGATCCTCGAGGATCGGATGGTCTGCTTCCAGTCCGGACCCTTCGCGTGCGACGAGAACGAGCAGGCCCTGAACGGCATCCGCCACGCACGATTCCACCTCGGCCAGCGGGTCGCGAAGCGCATCGCGCAGGGCGTCCTCGGTGAGAACAAGGAGCACAAGTCATGAGCGACTACATTGAGAAGCTGCGGGGCCTGGGCCTGGCCGAGAAGGCGGACGTGACCCTCTCTTACGAGGACGGATGCGACGTCTTCCTCATGAATGAGACCGAGGTCGAGGACGCCATCCGCGAGACCGACGTCATCGGGCAGTTCGCGCGTGTGGTCGAGGAGATCGGCGGCGACACGCACAGGCGCGTGGTAGAGGAGCTGCTGGACGCAGGAGTCCTGCCCGAGCCGGACGAGCCCGACGAGGACGAGGAGCGGGACGAGGATGAGCCGCCCACCGCGGGCGAGACAGAGATCAGGGAGGGAATCGAGGAGAACTTCTTCGACCAGGAGTTCATCGAGAGCTCCGTCAAGAGGCACGACTACAAGCGTGGATACTGCACGCTCACTGCGACACTCACAGTTCCGCTCAATGAGCTGCTCGACGCGGAGCCCGACCTCAGCGGCTGGACGATCGAGGTGAGCGCCAAGGGCGTGAGCACGCGGATCGAGGGCTAGTCATGAGAGTCCTAGCGTCATCTGAGGTGGAGACCTACCTCGAGCAGAACCCAGTGTGCGTCCTGATGTTCGGCGCCTCCTGGTGCATGCCGTGCAAGACCCTCAAGCCGAAGGTGGAGAAGCTCAGCGACCAGTTCAAGCACGTCCCGCTCGCCTACTGCGACGCTGAGGATCACGCCGCTGGCCTGGTGACGGAGCTTGAGGTCATGTCCGTCCCGACGATTGTCGCCATGGTTGACGGTGAGGGCACGGAGGAGATCGTGGGAACGAGCGAGGAGCGCATCAGGAAGCTCTTCGAGGCCTGCGGCGACATGATCGCAGTCCGCGGCGGCGCGGGAGGCTGAGACGTGCCCGGTCGCACATGGTCCGCGTCGGAGGTCGAGCAGCTCAGGTTGCTCGCGCTCACAGACACCAAGCAGGCGATCGCTGAGAGGATGGGACGCACACTCTGCGCGATCGAGAGGAAGACGAACGAGCTGGGCATCCTCGTCATCCACAGGCGCGTGGGCGGACCAGGAATGCGAGGCATTGTGTCTCGGCACTGGACAAGGGACGAGGAGCTCCGCCTGATGGGTCTGCTCGGCACCTCCACGCTGCGCCAGATCTCACGACAGCTCGGCAGGTCCGAGACGGCGGTCAAGAAGCGCCTCGCCCACTTAGGCTGGGGAGCGCACGACGAGACTCTGACGATCTCGCAGCTCTCCAAGATCTTCGGGATGGACCACGACACGATCAGGCGGTACCGCGACGAGCTGGGCCTGACGTTCAGGACGTGCAGTCCTCGCACGGGCAAGATGATCAACGCGGCGGGAGCGACCCGCGAGGACGTGCACAGGATCGCGCAGGCGATCATCGACAATCCGACGCCCAACCACAACCTGAGGGTGTCGCTCAAGCGCCTCAGGGAGATCCAGCGAACCCACGGCCTCAGCGCAGCGGATGAGGTGGGCTCAGAGCGGCTCAGAACAGGAAGATAGCATCACAGGCGGGTAGCTCAGCGGTTAGAGCAGGCGGCTTATATCCGCCCGGTCGTGGGTTCAAACCCCACCCCGCCTACCACATCATTGTCCCGTAGCTCAGTTGGTTAGAGCGCCTCGCTGATACCGAGGAGGTCGTCAGTTCAAGTCTGACCGGGACAACCACCTTGCTAGAAGAACAGCTCAAAGAGGGCGCGGATTGACCCTGACTTATCCGCGTTCCTGTTTTGCCAGAGCATCTTGAGCACCAACTCGTCATTCGCAACACTGCCGCTTGCAAAGTAAGCGTCAAGCTTTCCCTCTGCTTGCAGGGAAAGAGACGTCACATCAAGCGTGCCAGAAGATCTTCTGATCTTCATCATGCGAACGAAGGTCTCCTCAGCATTGAAGTACGTTCCCTCCACCTGCTCTATGAGATATCCATAGTTTGGATTCGGTTTCACTGCTGCTGCTTCCCTAAGAGAGGCGACAATTTGCTGCCTCGACATAGAGAGCTCTGTCTCGACAACGGACGTGAAGCTTACAACGCCCGTTGGAGAGACAGATCTCAGATGGGCGGGATCCGCCAGGGACACAGCGAGCTCCTCACCCAATTGCATGTCCAGAATGTGGAGTGATTCATGAAGAATCATGTCCTTGATATCAGCGACGACTCCCTTGGGAGAACTACCTGCTGCAAGTTGCTCCAGGTATGGCGCAAGGTTGAGCGTCGCTGTGAGTGAGCCGCGATCGGCGACACCGGTAAAACCGCCCAGCTTACTCGGAGCAAAGCCGTAGTGTATTTGGTACTGGTAGTTCAGTTCCTGAACCCTTTTAGGCGTCGTGAATCCCAGCCTAAAACCAGTTACGATCCTTCTCATTGAGGTTGTCAACGCTGTTTTGACAACTGGCACGAAGGTCTCCACAACGAGAGTCTCGTTGTTGAAGCCGGCGATCACGCTTTCGATCAGGTTTGAGTTGATCCCTGTGTAGCGCGCGTTGCGCGCCTTCTCGAGGTGACGGACAGCCCAGCTGTTAAAACCCTCTGAGCCCGCGATCTCAGCGAAGCTGTCGATATTTTCGCGACCCAGCGCTTGCATTGTCAGCCTGAGCTCGGAGACCAGGCTGCCGTATATGCGCTGTGCAACTTTGGTGTACCTAAATGCGGGTGCCGCGGGGTCGCCGAGCGCTTGCGCAAGCTGCCTTTCATCCTCAGCGACGGCTGTGCTTAGCCGAGCCTCTCTCTTTTTGGCAACAAACACGGGATCATCAGGCGGAAGGCCAACCTTTCTGGCAAGATCGTCTAGAGAGCTCGCGTACTCTTCATAGCTCATTGGAGCGAGTGTTTCTCCGGCAGCTGGCGCGCGAGTCGGCGGAATCGGATCAGGGCGGCGAAGAGACTTTGTGTATCTGCCTGAATTGAGACGAGAGATGTCTGCAATCATGTCCTCAGTCTCGACGGTGACGTTGGCACCCTCGAGGCTGATCGTGTCGCCCCTCAAAATTGCGCCCTCTGCCTCCTGAAACGCTTTTCTGGCACCAACAGAGTCAAGCCTTCCTTCCTGCAGCTTTGTGAGGACAGTGCGGAGGTACCTGATTGCGCGTGCTCTCCCCTCTGGCTGCAAAAACTTAAGACTGAGCGCCTTCTCAGCTTGCGGTATCGGCGGTGGCGGTGGCGGTAGAGGCGGAGGAGGGGGAAGCATCTCCGGAGGAGGCGGCGGCGGCGGAGGCGGCAGTTGCCCACTCGCAGGAGGGGGAATTGCTGCGCGTGAGGCGGAAGCGGCAGGAGCAGCGCTGCTCGCCGTCTCTCCCGCCTGTCTTGCAGCAGCCACAGCTTCCGCCTCTATTGCTGCTCGGCCTGCCTGACCCGCTTCGGCGCTCAAGCTCATGGCAAACTGCGCTTGCATTGCGACGGCAGCGAAGAGCAGGATAAGCCTCAGCTCCTCATGGCGCTCCTCGAGTATGAGCTTCACGATGTACGCTATGAACAGCTCGCCAGCGACTGGGCTGGGCATCATGCCTGCGGAGGTGAGAAAGTCCTCGAGATAGCGAGAGATCCTCTCGCGTCGCTGCGCAGGAACCGTTGGCTGCCTGCCGCTCAGCTTGCTGCTGACGTAGTCGTGCAGCTCATCGGGCTTGATGTCAAAGGGAAGGACAAGGCTCCTGTACAGCACCTTTTGCGTCAGACCGCCCACGTAGTCTCGGTCTGTCTCGTACTTGCCCTTCATGGCATTCCAGTGCCGCGTGATGGGCTTTGCGTCCGCCTGCGTGATGTTGTTTTCACGCATGAACTCTATGATCGCAGCGTTCTCCTCGGGCGTCACTGAGACATTGGGCATTTGGCCCTTCTTCATCATGCCACGCAGCTCAACGAATCTCCCGGCAGCCTCTCTGCCCCCCTCGCCGAGATTGAAGAGCGCGTTCCGCCGAATCCTCATGTCCTCCTCGAGGACAGCCTGCTGATCCTTTGTCAGCCTGACTCCCCACCTCCCGCCTGCCGCGTTGCGTGCAGCAGACGCGAGGTACGGATGGCTGACAATCACAAATCGAAGAGAGCGCTCACTGTCGCCCTGCTCCATTGCCATAGCCGCTGCGGCAATGTAGTAGCTGTCCACAAAGCCGCCCATGGCAGTTATTGCGTTGTACAGCAGCTTGTAGGTGTCATGTCCAATGTACACGTCACCTGCGGCACTCTGGACTTTCTCCTGCGAGGGATCCTCGTCCTGCTCCAGAATGAGGCGAACGATTCTGCTTAGGTGCGACATGCGCTAAATATGAGCACCTGCTCTAGTTCACCGCGACCCAGACCACCTTGCCGCGGGTGTCTGCTGCGAACGCCTCAGGAAGGTCAGCAGTGATCTTCTGGATCTTCGCCGCTGCGTCCTCTATCATCTTCCTGTGCGGGTGGTCTAGCGGGACGTGAGAGAGATCGGGAACGTATCCCTCCTGCTTCGTGAGCGCTGCAGTGAGTATCTCTGACACGTTGTCTATCTGCGGCCGGTCGGCGTAGTCCCCTGCGCTCATGATCGACGCCTGCGTTTTTCCAGCCTGCCCCTCAATCTCGCTGCCCGACCGCAGGCTCTTGAGGGCGCCGGTTCCCCCACTTACGTCCTGACCCACAGACGGCGCGGTCAGACGCGTGATGTCGCCGTGCCGGGACTTTCCAGATGCCACGCCCTCAAGCTCCTGCGTGATCAGCGCCCTGGAGTTTCTTCCCCAGTTCGAGTTCACAGACAGGCCAAGGGCTTCTGCTGGCAGCGTGCTGAGCTGTGCCGCAATTGCCTTCTTCCTCAGCGACTCCTTCACGTAGTATTCACCCACGCTGGCAGAGAGCCTCTTTTGAAGAGCGTCAGGGGTGGGACCGCTGAGCTTGTCAATCGCTGTCTGCAGCTCACTGATTTTCTTGTCCAGCGCGTCCAGCTCAGCGAGGGACGGAACATTGTACTTGTCCTTCATGAAGCGGTCGACTTCGTACTCGTAGCTTCCCTTGATGTACTTGCCCCTGCTTCCGTCCAGCGTCGTCCTTTCCTCGACGCCGCTTCGGAGGTCGTTGAACACCTCAACAACCTCGTCCACTATGGCCTTTGTTCTGGGCATGCTTTGCAGGAGGAGGTTGCCCGTTCCCCCGTCAAAGATTGCGTGACCCATCATCCACGCAGTTGGAAGCGTGTCCACGCCCGCCGCGTTTGCCACGGGAACGATCGTCGTTGAGTTCGAGCTGAGGCCTGACGCGCTGACGCCCAGATCCTCGAACACGGGCAGGGCCTCCGCGTTCGTTGTTAGCGTCACCCTGCTTGTGAATTCTTGTCCCTTGTACGTGCGGGTGGTGGTGAACGCCGCGAGGTCCGTCTCCTCGAACACGGTCTTCATTGAGCCTGCGATCGGCTTGATGTTCACGTCGTTGCCGATGTTCCGGTAAAGGCGCTTTGCCTGGGTGACGAACTGCGCGCTCTGCATCACGCCCTGCGCTCGTCGCATTGCCGCTGCCTCTGCCTCCCGCGCTCCCTCGCTTCCGATCTTTCCCACGGGAGTTGCGCCAAACCACGACCTCTTTGTGAGCGAGCCTCCTGCGAGAACATCGCGTCTGCCTGAGTCGACGACGACCGGCTTGTCCACCGTGACCTCGCCCCACTTTCTCTTTGCCTGCGCCAGGGGGGTCTCACCGCCTGCGCGACGCGTCATGAGTTCCGTGGCGGCGCTTTCCGCCTGCGCGACGCGTGATGAGTTCAGCGCAGGACTTGCGTCAACCGCGCCCGACTTGATCGCGCTGGCCGCCTCTTGGCCCATCCTCTGTCCGCCGCTGACGCCCGCCTTCTCGATGCTGAGGCCAATCCTCACAGCGGCGCTCGCCGCAGCATCCTGCCCGCTTACCACCGCCACCCGCTGGGATCCCCGCAGGCTTGACGAGAGGCCAGAGTACTTTGTGGGCGTGGCCAGGGCCTGCCTCGCGCCGGCCTCGGACCCAAGCGCCACCTGGGCCTTCGGCTCACCGAACAGCGCAGCCATGGCTAGCGTGGCGATGGCCGCCTTGCGGTTGCCCTCTGACGCGTAGACGACCGAGTCCAGCAGCATTGACGGGACGACACCGCCGGGCACCATAGCGGTCGACTCCAGGATGTCGTGCAGCACAGAGCCCGTGTAGATGTCCTTGAGGACCTCGTCTCCGTACTTTCCCGCTATGATCTCCCTCGCTGGAAAGCCGACCGAGTCCATGATCTTCGCGCTGATCCTGAACTTCGTCATCGCGAGGTGCGGGAGCATCATCTCGGCCATCTGACCGATCAGCTTGGTGATCGTGACCTCGCGGCTTTTCGCGATCTGCACATCCTCCTCGCTGCCTGGCGCGTGAGCCTGGCCCACGAAGGTGTCCAGGGTCGCCTTCGCGACCGTCCCAGCCAGGTCAGAGGCAGCGTCTCCCCACCGCCCCACCTCCTTTCCGACCTCCCTCCAGTAGCTGGGATCCTCTGGCTCTGTGCCCTCTGCCTCGATGAGAATGCGGCGGACGATGCTGTTGAGTCGCACTGACATGGGCTTAAATATCATTGTGTCCCTGTAAAGGGCACAGCTGTGACGTATAGTGGCACACAAGGATCCATGGTGAAAGGGATATCACGAGGGCCTTCTAATCCTTTGTTCCTGGTTCGAGTCCAGGTGGATCCGCCACTCAAGAAGGTTAGCATGAGTGAAGCAGAATGATTGAACGCCTGCACGCGATCCAGGCGCCGCTTAGAGTCCTGCAAGACAGGATCGAGAGATGACGAAAGTCGACGAGAAGTGGGTGTTGAGCGCGACTCGCGCTGCGGAGTCAGGACAGCTCGCCTACCAGAACTGGTTTGATGGCGCGTCCTCTTTGGAGAGAGTGAGGGCACAGTCGTGTGTCGACTTCTTTGGAAAGATACTCACGACCGACGTCCTCGAGAGAATAGGGGACCCAAGCGAGCAGAGCGCGCTTGAAATCGGCTCGGGAGGAGGGCGTCTGCTTGGATGCGCCGCGCAGACCTTTAAGCGAGCTGTGGGTGTGGACCTCGTGTATGAGGACCAGCGCCTGGTCGAGATGACGCGCGCCCTTCACGTCTCCTGGGGCGTGTCGGGCTGTGAGATGATCCCGCCGCGCGGCCTATTAGATCTTGAGCCTGACTCATTTGGATTCATCTACTCGTTCATCGCGTTCCAGCACTTTGACTCTGAGCAGGTTGTCTTCAACTACATGCGAAGCGCACGTCGACTCATTCGATCGGGCGGCATGGCGCGCCTCTTTGTTGGAAGATCTGAGACAGAGGACATTGTGCGGCTGATTGACGAGCCCTTCGATCCCAACGATCTGCAGTTCGACAGCACCCTTCAGATGCCGCCGGGCGCCTTCAGAGCAATCGCGGAGGCGACGGGATTCAGGGTTGTCAACGTCATCGAGCGCGCGAGAAAGCAGCCGTGGATCGATATGCCCTCAAGTCAGATGATGTTTGATCTAGTGGCTGCTGGCCCTGCGCACTAGTCCCGTCACGCTCTGCGTGTCATGCGAATGCCGCTGTCGGTGACGAGTTATACTTAGCGCCGGTCACACAAGGAGACGCTATGACCAGACTCATCATCATCCTCGCGGCACTCGCTGCTCCCGTCGCCCTCACCGCCTGCGGCGCTGACAAGACTGAGACGGGCGGCGCGGACACCGCCGCGAAGTAGTCCTCGGGCACTGCGCCCTCCCTCCTGATTGTTGGTGGCCAGCTGGTTGACTGGTTAGGTTGGTCAGGAGGGAGGGCGTTTTGCTGCCCGCCGTGTAGACTCTCGGCATGTCAGACAAGCCAGAGAGACGCAGCTGGAGCGACCCCAGCCTCCTCAAGTCGATCCCCAATCCCTCCCGTCAGGGCTACGAGATCAAGATCAAGACGTCGGAGGTGACGTTCCTCGGCGTCAGGGACCAGCCCGACTTCGCCGACCTGTACATCACCCTGTACCCGAGCGACACGGTGGTTGAGCTGAAGTCGCTGAAGCACTACCTGTTCCAGTTCCGCAGCAGGATCCTGTCCTATGAGCGGTTCATCAACGTCGTGTACGACGACATGATGGCGGTCTACGCGCCCAACCGCCTGAGGATCGTCGCGGTCTTCAACCCGCGCGGGGGAATCTCATCGCGCCTCACGGTCGACTCCGACTGGGCGACGCGGGGCGGGAGAGAGACATTTCGAGACTGGGTCGGCCAGGAGGACACATGGTGATCAGCTACTCCGACATCATCAACAGGCGAATTCAGATCTGCTCACGGCTGCCCTTCCCGTATGTGCAGGGGAGATCCTGGGAGATTCTCAGGGAAAGGCGCGTCCTGTCGGTGGGTTGTGGCTCGGTCGAGGGCTCGCAGTTCCTGGAGATCAAGCAGATAGCTGCCGGCGTGGGCGGGGTGGACAGCGACCCGCGGTCGGGCGCGGAGTTCCGCGCCCTGACAGAGGTCCCAGCGGGAGAGTGGGACGCGGCGGTCGCGGAGCACGTGCTGGAGCACATGACGCACGAGCAGGTGCTGGACACCTTTCGCGAGCTGGCGAGGATCCTTCCCAAGGACTC